>ULJR01010033.1_pt1 | contig 80601 bp, 74 predicted proteins | sample 1950951 | NCBI WGS metagenome assembly ULJR01 (sample SAMEA4835480, study PRJEB28245) | human gut metagenome | biome: gut microbiome; material: fecal sample | place: Denmark | collected 2008
GTTTCTTACTTGCTGTCTCACGCGACAGCTTATTAAATATATCATATCGATCAGCTTATGTCAATAACTTTTTTCATATATTTTTCAAAAAATATTTTATCATTGCACTTGCTTCACGAGAATGCTTATCTAATGTACCACAGCATATATCAATTGTCAACTAATTTTTACAAAAAACAAGTATTTTTTCCGGATAGATGCTATTCTGTCGTACTTTATACAGGATAAAAAAATACCGGAAGTTATATTCTTCCGATATATTCCTGTAACGGAGAAAGAGGGATTCGAACCCTCGCGCCGCGTTAACGACCTACACCCTTAGCAGGGGCGCCTCTTCGGCCTCTTGAGTATTTCTCCGAATTCATAATTAGTTATGAAATTACGCACTTTCAACAGTGCAAAAATAATTATACAAGACGCATTATTTATTGTCAATCTTTTTTTCGTATTTTTTTTGTGATATTTCATAGAGATTATTTCCATCACTGTCTATCACGACTATTACAGGAAAATCCTTTACCTCAAGTTTTCTGATGGCTTCGGTTCCAAGGTCATCATATGCCACAACTTCTGATTTAATAATACGCTGTGCCAGTAAAGCACCGGCTCCGCCAACTGCTGCAAAATATACCGCACCATTTCTTATTATTGCATCTACCACAGGTTTCTGTCTTTTTCCCTTGCCAATCATTCCTATAAGTCCCATATCAAGAAGCCTTGGTGCGTATTTGTCCATTCTCGTAGCTGTTGTAGGACCCGCCGAACCTATCGGACGTCCTTCCCTTGCAGGAGATGGCCCCATATAATATATTATATTGCCTTTCACATCTATTGGCAGACTTTCATTTCTGTTAAGTGTCTCATCCATTCTTTTATGTGCTGCATCTCTCGCTGTATATATTGTTCCTGTTATATATACATAATCTCCGGCTTTAAGGGTTTTTGCCGTTTTATTATCTAAAGGGGTATTAATGTATCTGTCCATATTTTTTCTCCTGACTTCAAATTTTTAGATTACCCTGTGTGAATGTCTGTTTACATGACAACATATATTCACGGCAACAGGAAGTCCTGCAATATGTGTAGGATACGTTTCAATATTTACAGCAAAAGCAGTTACTCTTCCTCCAAGCCCTCCGGGACCTATTCCAAGACAGTTTATTTTTTCAAGCATTTCTTCTTCCAGTTCTTTTACATATGGTATTTTTGATTGTTCGTTTATATTTCTTGTTAATGCTTCTTTTGCAAGAAGTGCACATTTTTCAAAGGTACCGCCTATTCCTACACCAACTACCATAGGTGGACATGCGTTTGGTCCTGCTTCTTTAACTGCCGTCAAAATAGCATTTTTTACGCCATCTATTCCGTCTGCAGGCTTGAGCATAAATATACGGCTCATATTTTCACTTCCAAAACCCTTTGGTGCCACTGTTATTTCAACATCATTTCCTTCTACTATAGAATAATGAATAATTGCAGGTGTATTATCTTTTGTATTTTCCCTGATAATAGGATCTTTTACTACGGATTTTCTCAAATATCCTTCCGTATATCCCTGTCTTACGCCTTCGTTGATTGCATCTTCAATATTTCCTCCGGTGAAATGCACATCCTGACCTACTTTTATAAAAACAACTGCCATTCCTGTATCCTGACAGATAGGAATCATTTCATCCCCGGCAATCTTAAGATTTTCCTGTAACTGCTGTAAAATCTGTTTTCCAAGGGGTGATTCTTCTTTTGTCACAGAATCGTCAAGTACATTTTTCATATCTTCTGTTAAAAAATGTGTTGCTTCTATACACATTTCTTTAATATTTTCGGTTATTACTTTTACATCTAATTCTCTCATTTTTCCTCGCAAAAACAGACCGGATATGCTCCGGTCTGCTGTTTATTATTAGTTCTCACTGTTATCTTCAGAGTCTTCATTATTGTTTTCTTCTGATTCAGTTTCATCAGAAACATCTTCTTCTCTTACTTTTGCAACCTTTGCTACTTTAACTCCATCGTCAAGATTTATTAACTTAACACCTGATGTTATACGTCCTAAAGTAGATATTCCCGCTACTTCCATTCGTATAATTATGCCCTCAGTTGTTATGAGCATTATTTCTCTGGTATTGCTTACAGCTTTAACACCTATTACATTTCCGGATTTCTCGTTAATTTTATAACATTTAACGCCTTTTCCACCACGGTTCTGAAGGTTAAATTCTTCAATCGGAGTACGTTTTCCAAGACCGTTTTCTGATACTATCAAAAGTGTATCTCCCTGGGTATTAAGCTGCATTCCTACAACTTCGTCACCTTCCAGAATATTCATGCCGATAACACCCATTGCACTACGTCCGGTAGGACGGACATCTGTTTCTTTAAATCTTATACAGTATCCATATTTTGTTACAAGAAAAATTTCTTTTGTGGAATCCGTCGCCTTTACTTCAATTAACTCGTCATTGTCTCTCAATGTGATTGCCTGAATTCCGGTTTTTCTTATGTTAGCATATTCTTTGCAATATGTTTTCTTGACTATACCCTGTTTAGTTGCCATAAAAAGATATTCGTTATCTTTTATTCCGTCTACAGGAACAATTGCAGATATTTTTTCACCCGCCTGTAATGTAAGAAGATTAACAATGGCTGTTCCTCTTGCAGTTCTTCCTGCTTCAGGAATTTCATAAGCTTTTAACTTATATACACGTCCTTTGTTGGTAAAAAACAGTACAATATTGTGTGTTGTTGTCATAAGAATATCTTCTATATAATCATCATCTATTGTCTGCATTCCCTTAATTCCACGGCCGCCTCTGTTCTGGCTTCTGAAATTATCCGGAGTCATTCTCTTGATATATCCTAAATTAGTCATTGTGATGACTGTACTTTCATTAGGAATCATATCTTCCATTGAAATATCAAATTCATCATATCCGATGGCTGTTCTTCTGTCATCACCATACTTATCCATGATAATTGAAAGTTCTTCTCTTATTACCATAAGAAGTTTTTTGTTATCTGCAAGAATTGCTTTTAACTCATCAATACGTTTCATTAATTCGTTATATTCTGCTTCTATTTTTTCTCTTTCCAGACCTGTAAGAGTTCTGAGACGCATATCCACGATTGCCTGTGACTGTGCATCAGAGAGTCCAAATCTTTCTATTAACTTCTGTTTTGCGACATTGACACTTTCAGAGCCTCTTATTATTGATATTACTTCATCAATATTATCAAGGGCAATAAGCAGACCTTCCAAAATATGAGCTCTTTCCTGTGCTTTGTTAAGTTCATATTTTGTTCTTCTTGTTACTACTTCTTCCTGATGTTCAAGGTAATATGTAAGCATCTGATGAAGATTAAGAACTTTTGGTTCGTTATTTACAAGGGCGAGCATATTAACACCAAATGTATCCTGTAACTGTGTATGCTTATACAACTGGTTAAGAATTACATTGGCATTGACATCCCTTCTGAGTTCAATGCTTACTCTTATACCCTGCATATTGGACTGGTCAATAATACCTGTGATTCCATCAATTTTTTTATCTTTAACAAGCTCGGCTATCTTCTGGATAAGCAAAGCTTTATTAACCATATACGGAAGTTCGGTAATAATTATTTCTGTTTTACCATTTGGAAGAGTATTAATTTCAGATACTGCACGGACTCTTATCTTACCACGGCCTGTACGATATGCTTCCTCTATTCCTGATTTACCGAGTATTGTAGCTCCTGTAGGAAAATCAGGACCTTTTACTATTTCCATCAGTTCATCGATAGTTGTGTCTTTGTCTTCAAGAACACGATTATCAATAATTTTCAAGACTGCTTTAATTACTTCCCTGAGATTATGTGGAGGTATATTGGTTGCCATACCTACCGCAATTCCTGATGTACCGTTTACAAGAAGGTTAGGATATCTTGAAGGAAGTACAACAGGTTCTTTTTCTGTCTCATCAAAATTAGGTATAAAATCTACGGTGTCCTTACCTATGTCAGCAAGCATTTCCATAGAAAGTTTTGTAAGTCTTGCTTCTGTGTATCGCATTGCGGCAGCACCGTCACCATCAATAGAACCAAAGTTACCATGACCGTCTACCAATGGATATCTTGTATTAAAATCCTGGGCAAGTTTTACAAGTGCTTCGTAAATAGATGAGTCACCATGTGGATGATATTTACCCATGGTATCACCGACGATACGTGCACATTTTCTGTGAGGTTTGTCAGGTCCGTTTCCCAACTCGCTCATTGAAAAAAGAATTCTTCTCTGAACAGGCTTCAAACCATCTCTTACATCCGGAAGTGCTCTTGCTGCAATTACACTCATGGCATAATCAATGTAAGAATCTTCCATTGTTTTCTTCAAATCTACCTCGTGAACTTTATCAAAAATATGTTCATCCATATTTTAGTCTCCTTTTTTAAATAATACAGACCCTGCTCATGTTAAATATCAAGATTTTTAACATATTTAGCATTTGTTTCAATAAATTCTCTTCGTGGTTCGACTTTATCGCCCATTAATGTTGAGAATGTAAGATCTATTTCAGATGATATTTCTTCGTCAAAATATACTTTTTTAAGTATTCTGTGCTCAGGATCCATTGTTGTCTCCCAAAGCTGGGAAGCATCCATCTCACCAAGACCTTTGTATCGCTGTATTTTATTATTCTGGTCCCTGCCTACTTCGGCGAGAATAGCACTAAGTTCTTCATCACTGTAAGCATACCAGACTTTTTTATTCTTTTCCAATTTGTAAAGAGGTGGCTGTGCCAGATATACATGTCCTTTTTTAATTAAATCCGGCATAAACCTGTAAAAGAAAGTAAGCAATAATGTACTGATATGGGCTCCGTCTACATCGGCATCAGTCATTATAATAATTTTGTTATATCTTAATTTGGATATATCAAAATCTTCATGTATTCCTGTTCCGAAAGCTGTTATCATTGTTCTTATTTCCGCATTTCCCAGAATACGGTCAAGTCTTGCTTTCTCAACATTGAGAATCTTACCTCTAAGCGGAAGTATAGCCTGTGTTTCTCTCTTTCTTGCACTCTTTGCAGAACCGCCGGCGGAATCACCCTCGACTATAAAAATTTCACAATTTTCAGAATTCTTATCAGAACAATCCGCAAGTTTACCCGGAAGATTAAAACCATCAAGTGCTGTTTTTCTTCTTGTAAGATCCCTTGCTTTTCTTGCTGCTTCCCTTGCACGCTGTGCAAGAACAGATTTTTCACATATTGTTTTTGCCACAGAAGGATTCTGTTCAAGGAAATATGTCAGCTGTTCTGTAACTACGCTTTCAACAGCTCCTCTTGCTTCGCTGTTACCAAGTTTCTGCTTAGTCTGTCCTTCAAACTGTGGGTCGGCTATTTTGATACTTATAATTGCTGTCAGACCTTCTCTTATATCTTCACCTGAAAGACTTGGGTCCTTTTCTTTTAATATCTTATTGCTTCTTGCATAATCATTGAATGTCTTGGTTACGGCATTTCTGAAACCTGTTACATGAGTTCCTCCCTCAGGAGTTGTTATATTATTAACAAATCCGTATACATTATCGGAATAACCGTCATTATGCTGGAATGCAACTTCAACATTAACTCCGTTTTTATTTCCTTCACAATAAATTATTTCATCATAAAGTGCCTGATTTCCCTTATTAAGGTACTCAACATATTCTTTTATTCCGCCTTCATAGTGAAATACTTTTTCTTTTTTATCTTCCCTGTCATCTTTTAGTGTAATCCTAAGATTTTTGGTAAGAAAAGCCATTTCCCTGAGACGCTGTTTTAATACATTGTAATCATATACAGTATCTTCAAATATTTCTTTATCAGGTAAAAAATGAACCTCCGTACCTGTTTTTTCCATATCGCAGCTTCCTACTATTTTGAGAGGATACATAACTTTACCTCTCTCATAACGCTGTTCATATATTTTACCGTTCTGGAATACTTTTACCTCAAGCCATTCTGATAAAGCATTAACAACAGATGCACCTACACCGTGTAATCCGCCGGATACCTTATATCCTCCACCGCCGAATTTACCGCCGGCATGAAGTATCGTAAATACAACTTCTACACCCGGCAGACCTGATTTAGCATTAATTCCTACAGGTATACCTCTTCCGTTATCTATAACCGTTATGGAATTATCTTCGTTAATCTGTACAAAAATTTCTGTACAGAATCCGGCAAGTGCTTCATCCACTGAATTGTCAACTATTTCATATACCAGGTGATGAAGTCCTCTCGAAGATGTACTTCCTATATACATTCCCGGTCTTTTTCTTACTGCTTCCAAACCCTCTAAGATTTGGATTTGGTCTGCTGTATAACCTGCATCGCTCATGTGTAATGCCTCCTGTTATTAATTTTCTTTACTTACTTTTCCATTAGTTACCTTAAAAATTCTGTTAACATTAAATCTGTTATTTATAAATTCATCCAATCCCGTACAAGTCATTATTGTCTGGATATTATGAATACTGTTTAAAAGATAATTCTGCCTGCTGCTGTCAAGTTCGGATAAAACATCGTCCAACAAAAGAATCGGTGTATCTCCTATTTGTTTTTTAACAATTTCTATTTCTGCCAGTTTAAGTGATAATGCCGCAGTTCTTTGCTGACCCTGTGAGCCGTATTTTCTTATATCAACATTGTCAATTAAAAAAATAATATCATCCCTGTGAGGACCTGAACCTGTAGATTTTTGTTTTTTATCCCTATCCCTGGTACTTTTAAGAACACTTTCAAATTCTTCCTCTTTAACACAAGGCTCGTATTTTATAACAATATTTTCCCTTCCGCCTGACAAGGTAAAATGTATTTTACCGATGATTTCATTAAGCTCATTGATAAAAGATTCTCTCTTTCTGATTATCTCTGAACCGTATTTCAGAATATTCTCATCCCATATATCCATAGTATCTTCAAGATAAGGAGAAAAATATATGTCCTTTAAAAGCCTGTTTCTCTGGTCTATTGCTTTATTGTAATTTATAAGACTTTTTACATAAATTTTATCAAGCTGGCACATCTCCATATCCATAAATCTTCTTCTTGCAAAAGGACCTGCTTTAATAATATTAAGATCCTCAGGTGAAAAAAATACTATATTCACAATTCCATAAAGTTCCGACGATTTCTTAATTGGTACACCGTTAACGGCTATTCCCTTTGATTTATTTTTCCTGATATGAATATCTATACGATAATCAATTTCTTTTTTGGATATTACTGTCTTAATGTGGGACTCGTCTTTTGAAAAATTAATTATCTCTGAGTCCTTACTTCCTTTATGGCTTTTTGATGTACCTGATAAAAATATTGCCTCAAGAATATTAGTCTTTCCCTGTGCATTATCTCCGTAGAGAATATTGGTATTTTCATCAAACTCTATTTTCTCAGTTTCATAATTTCTGAAGTTTTGTAAATCAATAGATTTAATTATCATTCTTCAATTTTAATTTCTTCTCCGTTAAAAGAAACAATATCTCCCGCACGAAGTTTTTTTCCTCTCTGGTATTCTTTTTCACCATTTACTTTAACCATACCTTCAAGAATAACATCTTTGGCTTCCACGCCTGAACTTACCAAATTAGCGGCTTTCAAAGCCTGTCCAAGTTTAATAAATTCATCTCTTAATTTGATTATCTCCATAAAAAACTCCAATTCTAGTAATTAACAGGAAGAATAAGATAAATATATCTGTTATCTTTATCTCTTATCGTACATGGTGATTTGGCATTCATAAATGTCATTGATATTGTCTCATCATCAATAACCCTGAGTGCATCTATAACAAACTTAGGATTGAATCCTATCTTTATGTCGCTTCCTTCTTTTTCGATATCAATTTCTTCATTCATCTTACCAACTGTAGAAGTAATGTTGATTTTAACCGAACCATCCTCAATATCAAAAATTACAGGTTTCTTATTGCCTTCTTTTACAAAAAGAGTAGCTCTGTCAATACAATCAAGAAGTTCCCTTTTGTTGATTGTTATTTTTGTCTCATAATCTTTTGAAAGCATCTGGTTAATCTTGAAAAATTCACCTTCGATTAACCTTGATATAACGATTGTTTTATCAAATTCAAATAAAATGTGATTATCTGAAAAATATACATCAACCATACTTTCAGCATCACCCGTAATTATCTTGGAAATTTCATTTAAAGTCTTACCCGGAACTATAACTTTAATATCGTTGTAAATATTATTTAATTTAACGTTACGGATAGAAACTCTGTATCTGTCAAGGGATACAACTTTAAGGTTATCTTCTGTTACTTCAAAAAGTTCACCTGTCATTATGAGGTTACTTTCATTATCACCTATAGAAAATATAGTCTGTCTTATCAGTTCTTTTAAATCAAACTGTGAAATTGTAATCATATTATTCTTTTCGATGTAAGGAAGGTAAGAAAAATCTTCACCATCTCTTGCAGGAATATTAAATACTGATTTCTCACATGTTATTGAAGCATTAAAATTACTGTCAGTCTCGATTGTAATTTCACTGTCAGGAAGTTTACGGATAATATCGGCAAAAAACTTAGCTTCGATTGCTATTTTACCTTTTTCGATAATATCGCCATCGATTGTAGTTTCAATACCAAGTTCCATATCATTAGCAGTTAATTTAATATCAAGTTCAGTTGCATCAATAAGAATACATTCAAGTATTGTCATTGTTGTTCTTACCGGAACTGCTCTGAGAGTTATATTAACTCCTTTAAGTAATTCTGATTTAGTACAGACGATTTTCATAATGTGTATAATTCCTCCTTGGCGAAAATAATATTATATTTATAAAAAAAATTAGTAGTAGTAGTAGTAGGGGCTGTGAATAAGTTGAAAACCGGTCTTAAGTCCTTTAAATAAAAGATTTGTGACTGGGATAACAATATGGAAAACCGGAATAAACGATGTTGAAAATATTGAAGTTATCCACATTTAAAGCCCTAAACTTATTAAAACAAAATAAAAATTAAAAGATATCCACATATAATACCCGCTTGTCCACAGAAAAATGTGTAAAAGTCGTATTAATTGTTTCCTATTATAATAAATTATAGAATTATGAAGGATTAATCTTTTTCTTTATGATTTCAAGTGTATTAGCAAAAGAAGCATCTTTGGCAAGTGTCTCCGCCACCTTATCACATCCGTGGGAAACAGTAGTATGATCCCTGTCACCAAGATAAGATCCTATTTTAGTAAGTGGAATATCAGTAAGGCTGCGGCAAAGATACATCGCTATCTGACGTGGCCATGCTATTTTCTGATCTCTCTTCTTGGAAATAAGGTCTTCAACAGAAATCTGGTAATGTTCTGCAACTGTCTGGATTATCAATTCAGGCGTAACTTCCCTGTGAGCATTAGGAGATATAAAATCCCTTAAAACCTCTTCTGCAAGGGAAACATTGATTGGCTTTTTACTGAATTTGGAAAAAGCAACAAGCTTGGTAAGAGAACCCTCAAGTTCTCTTATGTTGGACTTGATGTTGGTAGCAATGTATTCAAGAACATCCATATCAATATTATAACCTTCTATTTCACCTTTTTTATGTAAGATTGCCATCCTGGTTTCATAGTTAGGAGGAGAGATGTCAACGAGAAGACCGTTTGTAAAACGTGATTTAAGTCTGTCTTCAAGTGTCTCAAAATCCTTAGGTGGTCTGTCTGAAGATATAATAACCTGTTTTTTTGCTTCACGAAGAGTATTGAAGGTATGGAAAAATTCATCCTGTGTACTTTCCTTACCTATAATAAACTGTATATCATCAATTAAAAGAACATCGACGTTACGGTATTTTTCACGGAAGTTCTTATTACTTGTATTTTTTTCTGTCTTGATGGATTCAATAAGTTCATTGGTAAAAATCTCAGAAGTTACATACATAACTTTAAGAGAAGGATTCTGTTTAATAATATAATTACCTATAGCCTGCATAAGATGAGTCTTACCAAGTCCCACACCTCCGTATAAAAAGAGAGGATTATATGTATCTCCCGGAGATTCAGCAACTGCCAAAGAAGCTGCATGGGCAAAATTGTTATTATCACCTACTACAAATGTCTCAAATGTATATTTAGGATTAAGACCTGCTTTAATGATAAGAGAATTAAGTGACTCCACTGGTTCTTTAACCACAGGCTGAGGGTTAGCAAGATCCGGTGTACTTATAAAACGTACATCATAACTGTGATCAAAAAAGTTAGATATAGTTGTAATGAAATGATTAGTATAATTATTCTTAATATGATTAACTACACGAGGATCCGGAACAAAAATAGTAACGGTATAATCATCTATGGAATAAGGTTGTAAAGGAAGAATCCATGTTTTGAATGGCAAATCACCCATATCATAAGAAATCTTAATGGTATTGATGATTTCTTCCCACTTTTCTTTTAAAATGTTAATCATGATGCTGCTCCTAAAAAAACGATAATATCTCACGATATTCAACACTTATTTTACCTCATTTTAAAGAAATTTTCAACTTTTAATAAAAAATGATTGTGAATTGATATATGCACAAAATAAATGGCTTAAAAACGTTAATGAGGGTATTTATAAACACTATTTAAACACTTTATCCCCAAAGTTATCCACATAATGTTGATAACAATAAATGCTTGACTTTATAAAGGTTTTTGAATAGAATGAGAATGATGTTCTATAATATAGGACAAAAATATTACAAGGAGGTGTATTCGCATGAAGATGACATTCCAGCCTAAGAAGAGATCAAGATCTAAAGTTCATGGATTCAGATCAAGAATGAGCACTGCCGGTGGAAGAAAAGTTCTTGCTGCCAGAAGAGCAAAAGGTAGAAAAGTATTATCAGCATAGGCCGCAAAAAGTGTGGCCTTTTTCTTTCTCACTATAAGTTATGAAAGAGAGTGTATTACATGAACGGATATGAGTCTTTGAAAAGTAATATGAATTTTCAGAATGTATATAAGAACGGTGTTTCTTATGCAAATAAGTATCTGGTTATGTATGTTTTGGAGAATCGAACGGATAATCTCAGATTGGGAATATCTGTGAGTAAGAAAGTCGGGAACAGTATTGTCCGACACCGGTTGACACGTTTAATACGTGAGAGCGTCCGGTTGAACAGCGGAAGTATTCTTAAAGGATATGATATTGTCATTATTGCAAGAGCCAATTTAAAAGGTAAGAATTATGCAGATACAGAAAGTGCATTGTTACATCTTTTAAGGCTTCATAAAATTTTATCTATATAATAGGAAGAGATTATGAAAAAAATACTTATAAAAATGATTAAATTTTATAAAAAGAATATATCACCGCTTAAAAAACACGCAACATGTATCTATACGCCTACATGTTCCCAATATGCAATAGAGGCTATTGAAAAATATGGGGCATTTAAGGGCGGTCTTTTGACAATATGGAGAATATTAAGGTGTAATCCTTTCGCTAAGGGAGGATATGATCCGGTTCCATAAATAAAAGAATATTAAGGAGAAAACATGATTCTTTTAACAACACAGACAGGTTTTCTTAAGCCGATAGCATGGTTATTAGGTCAGATTTTTAATGGACTTTTTAACCTTATATATAATATTGCTGAATGGTTTACAGACAAACCTTATCATGTTCCAATTATTGGTATCAGTGTTATTCTGTTTACAATCATAGTAAGACTTATTCTCCTTCCTATGACAATTAAACAGCAGAAGTTCTCTAAATTATCAGGTCTGATGAATCCTGAACTTCAGGAAATTCAGGCAAAATATAAAGATAAGAGAGATCAGGTATCTATGATGAATATGCAGGCAGAGACAAAGGCTGTATATGAAAAGTATGGTACATCACCAACAGGCGGATGTCTTACCATGCTTATCCAGCTTCCTATCATGTTTGCATTGTACAGGGTAATTTATAAAATTCCCGGATACGTTACTAAAATCCGTGAGCTTTGCGGCGGTATCGCAGATAAGATTACAGGATCAGGTGATGATTGGGCAACTAAATTAGATGCTATTAACGGAATTTCAGTAAGTGCTTCTACAGGCAGGGCAACTCTTATAGATAAGATTTATAACCTGTCGCCTGAAAAATGGAGTGAAGTACAGAACGCATTCTCAAGCGTAGATTTTGGAAATGCCTTTGATCAGATTCATGGATATAACAATCTTTTTGGTATAAGTCTTACACAGGCACCAGGTTGGAGACTTAGTTGGGCACTTATTATTCCTATTTTAGCAGGTTTAACCCAGTGGTTAAGTGTTAAATTAATGGAAAATAAGAATAATGTAAATGTTGGTTCACAGAATGACCAGCAGGCAGGTATGGCAAGTTCAATGAAAGTCATGAATACAATTATGCCTATATTATCAGCAGTATTCTGCGTATCGTTTGCTTCATGTATCGGTTTATACTGGATTGCATCATCTGTAGTACAGATTATAGTGCAGCTTGTAATCAACAAGAAGATGAACAATAAAGATGTAGATGAAATTGTTAAGGAAAACATTGAAAAAGCTAATATTAAAAGAGCTAAAAAAGGTTTGCCTCCTGTAAAGATTTCAAATGTAACTTCAAAGTATGTTGAACAGGTTCATAAAATGGAAGCCCGTGAAAACAGAAAAGAAGAAAGAGATAAAGAAATCAAGGAATCAACAAGTTATTATAATACCTCAGCAAAACCGGGCAGTCTTGCAGCTAAGGCTAATATGGTAAAGATGTTTAATGAAAAAAATAACAATAGCAAATAATTTTTAAACAGAGGAATTATTATGGAGAAAATTGAGGTTACGGGAAAGACTGTAGAAGAAGCATTAATAAATGCAGCATTGCAGTTAGAAACATCAAGTGATAATCTTGAATATGAAGTAATTGAAAAAGGCTCAAATGGTTTATTCGGTTTTATAAACAGTAAGCCAGCAAAAATTCTTGTATCAAAGAAGCAGGAAGAAAATGCCGAAATCATAGAAGAAATAACAGTTGAAGAAACTGAAGAAGTTAAACCGGAAAAAGTTGTTGATAAAGGTGCAGTTGAAGATAAAATCAGAAAATTCTTAAATGATATATTTAAGACAATGGACCTTGAGGTAACTATAGAAATTAGTTTTAACGATGATGACAGCATAGACATTAACCTTGTAGGTGGTGATATGGGTGTTCTTATCGGTAAGAGAGGACAGACTCTTGATTCACTTCAGTATCTTATAAGCCTTGTAGCTAACAAAGAAGGCGGTAAATATTTCAGAGTCAAACTTGACACTGAAAATTACAGGGAAAGACGTAAAGCAACTCTTGAATCACTTGCAAAAAATATTGCATATAAAGTTAAGAGAACAAGACGTCCTGTATCTTTAGAGCCAATGAATCCTTATGAAAGAAGAATTATTCATTCAACTCTTCAGAATGATAAATACGTATCTACAAAGAGCGAGGGCGAAGAGCCATTCAGACATGTAGTTGTATTTATGAAAAAACAGTAATATCTGATAAAAAAAGGGATGTGAAATACATCCCTTTTTGTTATTATATAGAGGTAAGAAATAATCTGAGGTAAGAAATATGAGAGAAACAATTGCAGCTATTGCAACAGGAATGGGTTCGGGAATCGGAATAATAAGAATCAGCGGAGAAGAAGCATTTTCTGTTATTGACAAAATTTTTGTGCCTAAGAAGAGCAAAAAGAAAATGTCTGAAGTCAAATCCCATACTATTCATTATGGAAATATAGTTTTTAATAATGAAATAGTAGACGAAGTTCTTGTAATGGTAATGGCGGCTCCTAACACATATACAAAGGAAAATACCATAGAAATTAATTGCCATGGCGGTTCTTTTGTTATGAAAAAGGTTCTTGAAGCGGTACTTAAGTCAGGAGCCAGGCCTGCGGAACCGGGTGAATTTACAAAGCGGGCATTTTTAAATGGTAGAATTGATTTAAGCCAGGCAGAAGCAGTAATTGATATCATAAATTCAAAAAATAAATATGCTCTTAAAAACTCCATTAACCTCTTAAATGGTAAATTATCGGAACAGATAGGCAATCTTAGGGCAGAAATTATACACAATGTAGCATTTATTGAGGCTGCTTTAGATGATCCTGAGCACATTTCTCTTGATAATTTTGGGGATAAGTTGGAAAACTATGTGGATAAGTGGGTAAAAACAGCAGAAAAGCTGTTGATAACTGTGGATAACGGAAAGTTATTCACACAGGGCATCAATACCGTAATACTTGGGAAACCAAATGCGGGAAAATCAAGTATTTTAAATATTTTATCAGGTAGAGAAAGAGCTATTGTTACAGATATAGAAGGAACAACAAGGGATATTATAGAAGAACAGATTAACCTTAACGGAATAACTCTTAATCTCATTGATACCGCAGGAATAAGAAACACAGAAGATATTGTGGAAAACATAGGAGTTAATAAGGCAAAAGCAACGGCAGAAGATGCTGATTTAATTATGTATGTAGTTGACTCATCCAGAAAACTGGATGAAAATGATTATGAAATTCTTAAGCTGATAAAAAATAATAAGGCGGTTGTACTTTTAAACAAATCCGACCTTGAACCCGTCATAACTGTGGATAAGATGAAGGAATTAACGGATAACCGTGTATTTCTTGTTTCGGCAAAGGAAAATACCGGACTTGAAGAACTTACGGATTACATTGTAGATATGTTTACGGAAGGTAAGATAGATTTTAATGATGAAGTGTATATTTCCAATGAAAGAGATAAAGCAGCACTTGACAACGCATTAGAAAGTCTTAGACTTGTAAAGAGAAGTATTAATGAAGGAATGCCGGAAGATTTTTATACTATCGATTTACTTAATGCTTATGAAGAACTTGGTAAAATCATTGGTGAATCGGTGGAAGACGATCTTGTAAATGAAATATTCAGTAAATTTTGTATGGGAAAATAATTTAGAAAACAGGTGAAGATATGAATGTTGTTGAAGAATATGATATAGCGGTAGTCGGAGCAGGTCATGCAGGATGTGAAGCTGCACTTGCCTGTGCAAGACTGGGACTTGAGACTATAATGTTTACGGTGAGTGTTGAAAGTATCGCACTTATGCCATGTAATCCGAATATCGGAGGAAGCTCTAAGGGACATCTTGTAAGGGAAATAGATGCACTTGGCGGAGAAATGGGTGTTAATATTGATAAGACATTTATACAGTCAAAAATGTTAAATCAATCAAAAGGACCTGCGGTTCATTCACTAAGAGCACAGGCTGATAAATCTGAATACAGTGCAACTATGAGAAAAACACTGGAGAATACAGAACATCTTACTATCAGACAGGCTGAAGTAGCTGAGCTTATGGCTGAAAACGGCGTTATTAAAGGTGTTAAAACTTTTTCGGGTGCCGAATATTATACAAAAGCAGTAGTCCTTTGTACGGGAACATATCTTAAAGCAAGATGTATTTTTGGTGATATAAGTTATTATACAGGCCCGAACGGGCTTCTTGCAGCCAATTATTTATCGGAATCCATGAAAAAACTGGGAATAGAAATTGTAAGGTTTAAAACAGGAACACCTGCCAGAGTTGACGGAAGAACCATTGATTTTGATAAAATGGAAGAACAGTTTGGGGATAAAAAGATAGTACCTTTTTCATTTACAACCGATCCTGAAAGCATCCAGAAAGAACAGCGTTCATGCTGGCTTACATACACCAACGAAGATACTCATAAAATCATAAGAGACAATATTGACAGGTCACCTCTTTATTCAGGTGTTATCCATGGAACCGGGCCAAGATATTGTCCATCCATTGAGGATAAGGTTATGAGGTTTAAGGATAAAGACAGACATCAGGTGTTTATTGAACCGGAGGGAAATTATACACATGAATATTATCTGGGGGGAATGTCAAGTTCTCTTCCGGAAGATGTACAGTATGCCATGTATAAGACGGTACCGGGACTTGAACATGCAAAAATAGTCAGAAATGCTTATGCAATAGAATATGACTGTATTAATCCTAACCAGTTAAAATCCTCACTTGAATTTAAGAATATATCAGGTCTTTTTTCCGGAGGCCAGTTAAACGGAAGTTCCGGATATGAAGAAGCAGCAGCACAGGGTCTTATCGCCGGAATTAATGCAGCAATGAAAGTCCTTAATAAAGAGCCGCTTATTCTTGACAGATCTGAAGCATATATCGGTGTATTGATTGATGATCTTGTAACAAAAGAAAATAAAGAGCCCTACAGAATGATGACAAGCAGGGCGGAATACAGACTTTTGTTAAGACAGGATAATGCAGATATAAGACTTTATAAACAGGGACACAGAATAGGTCTTTTGTCCGATGAAAGATATAATAAAGTTGTTGAAAAAATTAAAGCAATCGACAACGAAATTGAAAGACTTAAAAATGTCAGTGTTGGCGGCAGTGAAAAGGTTAATAATCTCTTAATAAGATATGAGAGTACACCGCTTAATAATGGTGCCTCTCTGGCAGAATTAATACGCCGTCCGGAATTAAATTATGAGATTCTCGGAGAAATTGATGAAAACAGACCACAACTTGATGTAGATGTTATAGAACAGGTAAACATCAACATTAAGTATGAGGGATATATTTTAAGAGAACAGAAACAGGTAGAACATTTTAAAAAACTTGAAAATAAACTTATACCTGCAGATATTGATTTCGACGATATCAGCGGTTTAAGAATTGAAGCAAAACAGAAATTAAAAAATTATTCACCAAGGTCTATCGGACAGGCATCAAGAATATCGGGTGTATCTCCGGCAGATATAACGGTATTACTTGTATATATGGAGCAGCATAGGAGAAAAGATGGTTGATTTTTTAAAAGAATATATTCAGAATATTGGGATTGAATTAAATCAGGACAAGATTAATAAACTGATAAATTACTATGAATTACTTATAGAAAAAAATAAAGTAATGAACCTGACAGCAATTACCGAATACAAAGATGTAGTTATAAAACACTTTGCCGACAGTCTTTCAATTATTAAAGCTGTTAATATGTCAGAAGTTACTAATATAATTGACATCGGAACAGGCGCTGGTTTTCCGGGAATGGTATTAAAAATCGTATTTCCTGATGTGAAAATTACCCTGCTTGATTCACTTAATAAAAGAGTAAATTTCCTTAATGAAGTAATCACAGAATTACAGCTTAAAGATATAAATGCAATACATGGTAGAGCAGAAGATTATGCCCACAATGTTACATACAGGGAAAAATATGATTTGTGTGTATCAAGGGCAGTTGCCAATCTTTCTACTTTAAGCGAGTATTGTATTCCTTATGTTAAGGTTGGAGGAAAGTTTGTATCTTATAAAGCAGGAGAATGTGAAGAAGAAATTAACAGTGCAAAAAAAGCTGTGAATATGCTTGGTGGCAAGATAGAAGAAAAAATTGATTTTATTTTACCGGAAACGGATATATCAAGAACTTTTATTGTTATTGGTAAATTAAGAAATACATCAATCAAATATCCGCGTAAATCGGGACTTCCGTCAAAAGAACCGTTAAAATAACAGGGGGTTACAATGAGCAAGAATATATTGGATTTTTTATCATCTTATGAAGATGAATTAAATAGTCAGGCTGCTTTTTATGAGAAAAATATTTCCAGAATTGAAGGTCAGATTAAAGATACTAAAAAACAAATTACTGCTATTAAGAAAAATATTGATAAAGAATATAATGTTTTTTCGGCAACACAGAGTAATAATGTTGACACAGAGATTAATACTCTTAACCAGATAATTGAGAGTAAGAAAAAGCAAATTGATGATATTAATAAGAAGAAACAAGAGATAATAAATAAACTTGAAGATATTAAACATCTTAACTATAAAAATGTATTGGGAAAAGAACCGGTGGAAAATATTCATGATAAACTAATACTTATACGTAAATTTATGGATATTGATTTGCATCGTGCAAAAATGGAAATGGATAAACTTTTAAAACTGTTTTAAGAAACGGGGGTTACGTTATGCCTATTAATGTATTTGTTGCTGAAAATCATACACTTGTGCGACAGGGTATCATTTCATTACTGGAAAATGAATGCGAAGTGAATGTCGTGGGAAGTGCGGCTGATGGTTTTGAATGTCTTAGTGAAGTAAATAAAATTAAACCGAATGTTGTACTGATTGATATTAATATATCAGGAATTAACGGAGCAAAAATTATAAAACTTATGAAAGAACATTGCTTTAATGTTGGTACGATAATAATAAGTGATAATGATAATGCTAAAAAAATGGCATACGTTATTAGAGAAGGTTGTGATGGCTTTATTTCAAAAGATTGTGATGTGGAAATATTAAAAAGGGCGGTATATTCCGTATATGAAGGAAAAAAATACATACAACCCGAACTTGAAAAATTTTTAAATATAAATGTTACACAGGAGGATGACCCTGAAGAAAGAATTAAAAATCTTACAAAAAGAGAAATTGAAGTATTATTATTGATTTCAAAAGGGTATGTTAATAAAGATATTTCTAATGAACTTAAAATTACAGAACGAACTGTGAAAAATCATGTGTCAAGTATTTTTAGAAAAATTAATGTCAATGATAGAACACAGGCTGCTGTTTTTGCGGTTAAAAATTCTGAATTATTTCAAAATGATGGTTTCATGTGATGTTTCACGTGAAACCTTTTTGATTAAAGAACTTGCGATAAGAATGTTTCACGTGAAACATTCAGATACGAAATGAACCAATAATGTTCCACGTGAAACATTTAATAAAACTATGGAAATAACAATACAAAAGTGCTATAATGTATGGGCGTAAGTTAGTGGAGGTAAACATGGGAAGAATAATTGCAGTCGCCAACCAAAAAGGTGGCGTCGGAAAAACAACAACAACAATTAATTTGTCAGCATGTCTTGCAGAACAAGGCCAGAAAGTACTAGTAATAGATGTTGACCCACAGGGAAATACAACAAGCGGACTTGGAATTGACAAAAATAACACAGAAAATACTGTATATGAATTGATGCTCGGAGAAGCTTCAATAGATGATTGCATATATAAAAGTGTTATGGATGATTTGGATGTTATACCATCCAATGTTAATCTTGCAGGAGCTGAGATAGATCTTATTGATATAGATGACAGGGAATATATTTTAAAGAAAATAGTTAACTCCCTTAAAGAAAAATATGATTTTATACTTCTTGATTGCCCACCTTCCTTATCAATGCTTACAGTAAATGCAATGACTGCTGCTAATACTGTTCTTGTACCTATTCAATGCGAATATTATGCGTTGGAAGGATTATCACAATTAATCAGAACGATAAATCTTGTTAAACAGAAATTGAATCCCGAATTAGAAATAGAAGGCGTTGTATTTACAATGTATGATGCCAGAACTAATTTATCTCTGCAGGTTGTGGAAAATGTTAAAGCTAACCTTAAACAGACAGTATATAAAACAATAATTCCACGAAATATAAGACTTGCGGAAGCACCAAGCCATGGATTACCGATTAATTTGTATGATCCTAAATCAGCAGGAGCAGAAAGTTACAGATTATTAGCAGAAGAAGTTATCCATAGAGGAGAAGATGAATGGCAGTAAAAAAAGGTTTGGGAAGAGGACTTAATAATCTTATTCCCGGAGTAAAAGAACCAGAAGAAAAAATAGTAGAAGTTACCGCTGATACAGTTTTGAAAATAAATGATATAGAACCTAATCGTAATCAGCCAAGAAAAAACTTTGATGAAGATACGATATTGGAACTGGCAGATTCAATAAAGCAATATGGAGTTATTGAACCTATTGTAGTTACTAAACGCGATAATTATTATGAAATTATAGCAGGAGAGAGAAGATGGAGAGCCGCTAAAAAAGCCGGTTTGAAGGAAGTCCCTGTTGTAATCAAAAACTTCTCAGAACAGGAAGCAATGGAGGTTGCTCTTATTGAAAATATACAGAGAGAAAACCTTAATCCTATAGAGGAAGCATTGGCGTATCAGAAATTAATTAAAGATTATAAGTTGAAACAGGATGAAGTTGCAGAAAAAGTTTCAAAAAGCCGTGTGGCTGTAACTAATTCGCTTAGACTTTTAAAGCTTGATGAACGCGTACAGAAAATGGTAATTGATGATATGATTTCCGGAGGACATGCAAGAGCACTTCTTGCCGTTAGTAATGGTGATACACAGTATGCCCTTGCAATGAAAGCTTTTGATGAGAAACTCAGTGTCCGTGAAGTTGAGAAACTGATAAAGAATATTGGCTCTGAAGAAACAAAAAAGCCAAAGGATAAACCAAAGGATGATTTTGTTTACAGGGATATTGAAAGTAAACTTAAAGAAATTATAGGAACTAAAGTTGTTATACATAACAAGAATAATAACAAAGGAAAAATTGAGATAGAATATTATTCCCAGGATGATTTTGAAAGAATAATTGAACTAATCAAAAAATAGAAAGAGGCTAAAGATGTTAGATTTTTTTGGATTATTTAGTGTTGATACACTATATGTGATTTTAGGTATGGCTGTAGTAATGGCTGTAATGCTTGTTTTTTTGATTATTAATTCTGTAAAAATCAAAAAGATGAAATTGACGTATACAAGTTTTATGTCAGGAAAAGACGGAAAGAGCCTTGAGGAAGTCATTCTTAAAAGATTTAAAGAAGTCGATGAATTGAAGAAAGAAGACGCGGCTAAAAAAGTACAGTTAGATGATATAAATGAGTCATTAAGATATGCCTTTTCTAAAATGGGAATGGTAAAATATGATGCTTTTAATGAAATGGGTGGCAAATTAAGTTTTGCACTTGCATTGCTGGATAACAGAAACAATGGATTCCTTATAAATGCAATGCATAGCAGAGAAGGATGTTACACATATGTAAAAGAAATAATAAATGGCGAATCGTATATAAATCTTGGAGAAGAAGAAAAGAAAGCATTGAATAAGGCAATTAATTCAGAATCAGGAGATGAATAATTGTCATAAAAGGGATAGGTTGTATGAAAAAAATCCAGATAGTCGACATAGAAAATGGTAAAATATTAGCAAAAGAAGTGTCCAATAGTAAAGGGCTGATGTTGCTAAGCGAAGGAACAGTTTTAAAAAAAGAACACATAGATAAACTTGCGGAAAACAATATATCGGAAGTGTATATAGTTGACAGTCAAGAAGATGAAGCTGCAATAAACTTTTGTATTGACAACATAGAAGAAGACAGTGTTGATATAATCAAAGATGTCATAGATAGTAAAGCTAATATTTCAGATGATAAAGAAAAAGACAAAATAATTCAGATAACTAAAGGAATAATTGATGATATTCTGACAAATCCTCAGATAACGGAGCAGATAATAAATGTTAAAAGAGGAAACAATGATATATATACCCATCTTTTAAATACAGCGGTTTTGTCCGTTGTAATGGCAGTAAAGATTGGATTTGAAGAAGAAAAATTACATGATATTGCACTTGGAGCATTATTGCACGATATAGGAATTGTAGATGTTAAGACATATTACATGGACACAGATGTGGACAGGCTTCCGGCAGATGAAAAATTTGATTACAGGAAACATGTTTTTTACGGATATGAAAAAGTAAAACTCTGTGACTGGATGACGGAGAGAACAAAAAATATAATCCTTGGTCATCATGAAAAAGTTAACGGAACGGGTTATCCGTTCCATAAGAGAGGAAAAGACATAGGCGAGGAAGTTATGCTTGTGGCAATATGCGACACCTTTGATGAAATGATTAAAGGAATAGGATATGAACAAAAGAAGATACATGAGGTAATAGAATACCTCAGAACCGTCGCAGCATATTCTTTTGATTATGATATGCTTATTAAAGTGCTATCCAATATTGCATGGTTCCCTAACGGCAGTAAGGTAATTACCAATGAAAATGAAGTTGGTATTATTATAAAACAAAACAAAGGATTGGCAGACAGACCAATTATTAAAATTATCAGGGATTCGTCAGGTAATGAACTGAAGGACGGACCTGTAAAGAATTTGTTAGAATGTCTCACTGTATTTATAGTTGACACAACAGATGAAGAAATTTAGGAGGAATAAAAATGTTAGACATTAAGTTTGTGAGAGAAAATCCTGATATCGTAAAGGAGAATATTAAGAAGAAATTTCAGGACCATAAGATTCCTATGGTTGATGAAGTAATAAAGTTAGATGAAGAAGCAAGAAAGGTACAGCAGGAAGCTGACAGCCTTCGTGCCGACAGAAATAAACTTTCAAAGCAGATTGGTGCTTTAATGGGACAGGGCAAAAAAGAAGAAGCAGAAGAAGTTAAGAAGCAGGTTGGTCTTAATTCAGCAAGATTAGCAGAGCTTGAAGAAAAAGAAACAGAATTACAGGCTAAAGTTAAAAAGATTATGATGGTAATTCCAAACATAATCGACCCAAGTGTACCAATTGGTAAAAATGACCAGGAAAACGTTGAAGTTCAGAGATATGGCGAACCTGTAGTTCCTGATTTTGAAATTCCATATCATACAGAGATTATGGAAAGCTTTAACGGCATTGATCTTGACAGTGCAAGAAGAGTTGCCGGAAACGGTTTCTACTACCTTATGGGAGACATTGCAAGACTTCATTCCGCAGTAATATCATACGCAAGGGATTTCATGATTAACAGAGGTTTTACTTATTGCGTACCTCCTTTCATGATTAGAAGCGACGTTGTTACAGGTGTTATGAGTTTTGATGAAATGGAAGCAATGATGTATAAGATTGAGGGCGAAGACCTTTACCTTATCGGAACAAGTGAACATTCAATGATTGGTAAATTTATTGATAACGTTCTTGAGGAAAAGAATCTCCCTTACACTCTTACAAGCTATTCGCCATGTTTCAGAAAAGAAAAAGGAGCGCATGGCATTGAAGAGAGAGGCGTATACAGAATACATCAGTTTGAAAAGCAGGAAATGATAGTTGTATGTAAACCTGAAGACAGCAAAATGTGGTTCGATAAATTATGGCAGAACACAGTAGACTTATTCAGAACACTTGATATCCCTGTCAGAACACTTGAATGTTGCTCAGGAGACCTTGCAGACCTTAAAGTTAAATCTTTAGACGTTGAAGCATGGTCACCAAGACAGAAAAAATATTTTGAAGTAGGAAGCTGTTCAAATCTTTCAGATGCACAGGCAAGACGTCTTGGCATCAGGGTAAAAGCGGAAGACGGAAGCAAATACTACGCACACACACTTAACAACACAGTTGTTGCACCTCCTAGAATGCTTATCGCATTTCTTGAAAATAATCTTAATGCAGACGGAAGTGTCAATATTCCTGAAGCATTACAGCCATATATGGGTGGAATGACTAAGATTGTAAAGAAATAATTGAGGTAAGAAATGCATAATTACGTTACTGCAATAGGGTTCATGGATGTGTATGATACCCCTTACATGGATAAAATAATAAAAGATTATATAGAAAAGTCCGTTGAAAATAACGTAGTGAAATATGTTAAAAAGGAACCGGGAAAAAGTCGTTTTATTACAGCGGAGCTGGATATGCCCCTGCTGTCTGATTGTGACGGCAATCACCGTGGCGGTATCAAAATCAGAGGAAAATATAATTCTGTAACAGGAAGTTTTTACTATACAAATTGTTTTCCCTATGTAGTAAGTAATTATTCATATTATGCAGAAAGTGTATCAATAACCATGAAAAAAGATTCCGAGGGCTACCTTGGAATTGTAAGCGGCCAGGTGAGTGAATTATCACCCATATTTTTTGTAACAAATGACATTGAACTTATAAGCTATAATCCGGAAAAGTCAGATTTTGAAAATGTCAATGTGTACCTCACGGGACTTGCTTTGGAGGGGAAAATTATTTTACCTGCAAATTTAAATAACAAGCCAGAACAGACCGATTCCGATGTCAACAGAGGAGATCTTTTAGGCCGTGCTTTAAGCGGTGACAGGGACGCAATCACGGAGCTTACCATGGTTGACCTTGATACATATATTGATATAGGCAAAAGAATAAAAAACGAGGATGTATATTCGATTGTATACAGCTCTATGGTTCCTGCGGGACTTGAGTCGGATATGTATTCAGTTGTGGGAAACATTCTGGAAATTGATACATTGGAAAATGATATTACAGGAAATTATCTGTATATGCTTTTGATAGAATGTAACTCAATGGTATTTCATGTGATAATAGACAGTAGTACATTACTTGGTGAACCTGAAGTGGGCAGACGTTTTGTGGGCAGTGTATGGCTTCAGGGCAAAATAAGTATCGACTGATACCTTGACTTATTCCAGTTCAATTATTATAATGGGAATACAGTTTTGTTCTCTTAGTTAAATGGATATAACAAGTGCCTCCTAAGCACTAGTTGTGGGTTCGATTCCCGCAGGGAACATTGATTTTTTGCAACAATGATCGTGAAAATTCATTGTTGCTTTTTTTATTTTATGGTGCTTGCGTGAAACAAAACACTATATTCTTGCTTGCCTATGATATCAGGCCTATATCGGATCAGACATATATCGGATCAGACATATACAGGATTTGCATTGATACCAAAGGTTGTACATCAATGCAGGAACTGCCACAGTTACAATTATGGAAATTGACTCTTACGAGGGAACCACCGGCACGACATTCCAGATTACATCACGTTCAATCGGAGAGGTAACTGTAGAAAAAATTGGTAAAAGTACTGTATTTTTCGGAGGGGGAGTGGTACAATATTCTATGTAAAAATAGAATAATAAAATTGTTCCTGAAATTTATTGACTTTAAGAAAAAAATTTGATATATAAGGAACGAGTAAAAGAGAAAGGAAATAGCAAACTATGGCGACAAAGAAAAATATAAAGAAAAAGAACTTAGAAAATTTGCATCTGAAGGAAAGGATAAACTATGGCTACAGAAAAGTCATTATTATGATGTTAGTCTCAGGGCTGTTATCTATTGTGGTCATAGGTATTCTATTTTCCAATATGAAGCATTATGTAGAAAATGTTACTGTTGCAGACCAGGCGGTGAAAATCTGCAGGATAAATGTTAACGCAGCAGCGAGAAATATCAGGGAAATGGCATTAAATAATGATGCATCCTCTTATGACAATTATGAGCAGACGGTAAAAAAAATGCTTGCAGAAGTTGATACCCAACTGAATAATTTAAAGAAATCCGGAGTTGTTCCGGATGCGGATTATGAAGAATACTCATCTGCCCTTGCAGACTGGGGAAACATTGGTTATTCCATCATGGAAAAAATCAAAAGCGGTGACAAAGATAAGGCAGTTGATTCAATTCTGAATGATTGTACCCCAGCATTAAATAAAGCTGTAGAAATTGCAATAAGATTAGATGAAATGACCGATGAGCAAAGCAGCCGGTCAGTCAGAGTTACGGTTATTTTTGCAGTGGCAGGAGTTGCGTGTATTATTGTTTGTCTGGTTTTGGCATGGAAACTGACAACAAAAACAGGCAAAAAAGTACTTGAGACAATTTTAGTACCATTACGTGAAGTGGAAGCCGTTGCACAGGAATTAACAGATGGAAACCTGCACAGCACGCTGGAATACCATTCAGATGATGAGATTGGAAGACTGGCACACAGTATGCGTAAATCCATCCGCATTCTGGGAAGCTATGTAGATGATATTGGACGTGCAATGAAGATGTTTGCAGATGGAAATTTTGATGTGCAGCCGGAAGTAGAGTGGAAAGGGGATTTTGTTGGAATTCTAAACTCCTTTATGATGTTTGAAAAAAGCATGGCAGAGGTGATAAAGGGAATCCAGCATGTTTCAGATGAAGTTTCGAGTGCCGCAGAGCAGGTAGCAGCAAGCTCCAATGACCTTGCGGATGGAGCAACAAATCAGGCAGCAGTTGTAGAAGAACTGACCGCAACAGTCGAAGGTGTTTCTGAACAGGTAGAAAAAAATTCAAAAACCGCAAAAGAAATCAGTGGAAGAGTAGACGAACTTGGAAATGCCATTCTGGAAAGCAATGGTAAAATGAAGGATATGGTTGATTCCATGAATGAGATCAACGGGGCATCAAAAGAGATTGACAAGATCATTGCAACAATCAATGAAATTGCGGCCCAGACGAATCTGCTTGCATTGAATGCTTCCATTGAGGCTGCAAGAGCAGGGGAGGCAGGAAAGGGATTTGCAGTTGTAGCGAATCAGGTAAATGTGCTGGCAGACCAGAGTGCCCAGGCAGCAAAGGAATCCGCAACATTGATTGAAACCTCTGTGAAAGCCGTGGAAAAGGGTATGGTGATTGCAGGGCAGACGGCATCACAATTGCAGGAGGTCGCTGAGAATTCCCAGATCATTACAAAAGAAGTCACAAATATTGCTGATACGTTAGAGACACAGGCAACAGAAATCAAACAGATTAATGATGGAATTGAACAGATCAATGATGTCGTACAGACGAATTCGGCAACATCTGAAGAATGTGCAGCATCTAGTCAGGAGATGAGCAGTGAAGCAGAAAATCTGCGTGAAATGATCCAGAAATTTAAAATTGCAGAAGATAAAAATTAAAAACGGTGCAAAAAATTATTGATGTTTAATTGTTGATTAAAGGACGAAATACTGGAATTTAAAGAAAGTTACTGTATTTCGTCTTTTTTTATGGTACAATGCTGATATAGTTTTATTTGTATGTGAGAATGGAAATTTATAGATTATTTATTATAGTAATGATAAAAAAAGAGAGGACAGAGCATGAATTATATAGTGTTTGATTTGGAATGGAATCAATGTCCTGACGGAAAAGAAAAAGAAATTAAGGATATGCCATTTGAAATAATAGAGATTGGTGCAGTCAAGTTGGATTCACAGAGGAGAGTCATAGATACTTTTGCAAAAAATATAGCCCCCGGTGTATATCAGACGCTTCATCCTGTTATGCAGGATCTTATTGGCACAACCATGGGTGAACTTGTTGAAAAAGGAGTACCATTTCCCCAGGCTGTTAAAGAGTTTATGGAATGGTGCGGGGATGATTACATTTTCTGTACATGGGGATGCATGGACCTTACGGAACTTCAGCGTAACTGTGATTATTACAAGATAAACCTTAATCTTCCAATGCCGCTTATTTACTACGATTTGCAGAAATCGTACAGTATATGTTATGACGATGGCAAGAAGCGGAGCTCGCTTGAAACTGTAACCGCAGATAAAAATATTGTGCAGAATGAAGCTTTTCACTCGGCTTTTGCGGATGCAGAGTATACGGCGAAAATTTTTGGACTGATGGATATGGATAAAATATATGAGTACACCTCGGTGGACACATACAAGATACCGTCATCACGGGCTGAGGAATTCACGTTAGTGTATCCTACCTACAGTAAGTTTATATCAAAAGGCTATCGTGACAGGGAAAAAATTATGCTGGACGGTGTTATCCGTACCACGAAATGTTTCTTGTGCAACAGGGAAATCAAGCAGAGAATAAAATGGTTTTCCAATAACCAGCATGTATATTACTGCGTGGCATATTGTGAGAACCACGGTCTTTTTAAGGGTAAAATACGATTTAAAAAGACCGAGGATGATTTATATTATGCAATTAAGATTTTAAAGCAGACCGACGAAAACGGCGTTGCTGAAATCATCCAGAAGCAGGACCACAAAAGAGAGCGCAGAAGGGCAAAACGTTCAAGGGAAAAACAGCGCCAGAGACAGGGTGCTCAGAAGTGAAAACCTCTTCTGTGACGTCTCCTGTTTTTTACTCTCATGACAACCGGTACAATAATGAGTGAAAGCCCAGCCAGGGCACCGATTAATACAAAAATATTTATATAAATTGTTTTGTCTTTATTAATAGTGATGTGTGTTTCTTCCGTCATTACTCCGTTAGTTCCGGGTGTGACGGAAGAATTTTTATTGTCTTTTATATAGATAGTGGAATTACCGAGAGGCAGGTTTTTGTAATAAAAGCTGATGCAGGCAAATCCGCCGCTTTTACCGGAATAAGCGGCATTATCTGCGTATGTTACAATCTTTGTCAGGTCCGATATACTGGCATTTGACGGAACAAGAATATAAGCCCCATCATCGAATTCTATGCTGTAGCCGTTTGTCGATGTCATCTTATAGGTAATATCAAGGGCATCAAGCCCAAAAGATGAAGATGACATATTATTATCATCAAGATAACATTTACGGTAGTTATTAAGGTAATAATCAAAAAGTGCGATGGAGTCGGTGTATCTTCCCGAAGCCGTTGAATTCATAACTGAGCACACCAGCCTTATACCGTCTTTTTCGGCAAAAGATACGAGACAGTTGCCTGCGGCATCGGTATATCCGGTTTTGCCGCCTTTTGAATACCGGTACTCATACTCGCCGCCTTTTAACATCTGGAAACGGTGTGTGTAATAGCGGATATTGTTATTTGTGTTAGTTTTGCCTATCTTGTATACACCTGTATAACTCATGATATTTACAAGGGTTTTGTTATTAAAACAGGCCCTTCCTATCAATGCCATATCATAAGGCGTGGAGTAGTGAAATTCATTGGTGAGACCGCTTGGATTGGAAAAATGCGTTGAAACAGCGCCTAAGGCAGCAGCTTTGTCATTCATCATCGATGCAAAACCGGAAGCCGTACCGCCCACATATTCTGCAAGTCCGTAAGCCACATCATTGGCGGAGCGGAGCATAAGGCAATACAAGGACTGCTCTACCGTAAGCTGTTCGCCCACAGCAATTCCAACATTAGCATCACCGGGAGAAACACTGTCAACCGCAGCTTTGGAATAGGTAACCACATCTGACATAGATGTATTCTCTATGGTAAGCAAAGCCGTCATCATCTTGGTGGTGCTTGCAGGATAGCATTTTTTATCCATATTCCTCTGATAAAGAACCTCTCCGGAATCGGCGTCCATCAGCACAATATACTGTGACTTAATATCGGGAAATTCAGGCAGAATGTCATTATTATCAGCCGCCCGGCATAGGCTTAAATGACACATAATATATATAAAAGTAAGAGTTGAAGCAATTATTTTTTTCATACTAAATCCCTTTAACAAAATTTGAAATTATAGTAGCATATTCGGGGGCGTTTGTATATACTAATAATATCGCTTAGATACGGAGGAAACTCATAGACATGAGATTAAGAAATGTGAGAGGTGCCAGAGAGGCACTTGAAGAAAGTGATTATACAATTAATGTACCTGAAGAAAATAAAGGCAGATGGCATGAGATTTTCGGCAACGACAACGAAATCCATCTTGAAATCGGAACGGGCAAAGGCAGATTTATCATGGAGCTTGCGTCAAAGAACCCTGATATCAATTACATTGGAATAGAAAAGTTTTCAAGCGTTCTTGTCCGTGCATTGGAAAAGCAGAGGGAAATGGAGCTGCCTAACCTTCGCTTTATCCGGATGGATGCCGAGAAAATAGAGGATGTATTTGAAAACGGTGAGATTGGAAGAATATATCTTAATTTCTCAGACCCATGGCCAAAGGACCGTCACGCGAAAAGACGCCTTACTTCAAGACAGTTTTTTGCCAGATATAACAATATTCTTGCAAAAACAGGGCGTGTGGAGTTCAAGACCGACAACAGACCTTTATTTGAATTTTCTTTGGAAGAGGTTGAAGCTGCCGGCTGGAAATTAGACAGCGTCACATACGATCTTCACAACAGCGATATGAACGATGGCAACGTAATGACCGAATACGAAATCAAATTTTCAAAGCTTGGCAATCCTATTAACAAGCTTATCGCCACAAGGTAAAATTTTAATAATGTTGGGAGGGGAGTAGAATGAAAAAACGTTTCCACTGCATGTGCATTTGTTCCGGCTGCCGCCGACTTAACTGCGAGCTGCTTAAAATCAAGCGGGCTTTCGACGAACTCAAGAAGATTTTCAACTGTAAATAGTACAGAAATTATTTTTTGAAAATTTTTTCATAAAATTAAAAAAAACACTTGCTTTTTTTTAACGACTCATATATAATAACACTTGCGTCAAACAAAAGACAAAATATTTTATGCGCCTTTAGCTCAGTTGGTAGAGCACCTGACTCTTAATCAGGGTGTCCAGGGTTCGAACCCCTGAAGGCGCATTCGGAAGTCCCAAGCTAAGCTGTGCGCTGGTTTAGGGCTTTTATTTTGTTTGTGGATGTAAAATTATATAAACAATTATTATAAAAGGTCACCTCAGGTTTTGGGGTGACCTTTTTGCATTATGTAGTTTTAGCAGTCCGTTTCTAATATTCATTTGTTTTGTTAGAAATAGGAGTGGCAGGCTGGGTATATTTTTTGTATACCTGAAATGCTACATATATGGCGGACATAATGATAAGAAATATCTTAGCAAACTTAACCATTGAAAGAGCAGAAGAAAAGGAACCAAGGAAATATCTTTTTATATATTCCATATTATAACCGTCTACATAATAATCAAGAGAAATTGCATCCAAGAAAGCAGATGTAAATTTAGAACATAATATACAATTAATAATTGAAAATACAAAAATAGATATGGAAGCATTTAATGTTCTTAATTTGCTAGATAAAATGACAACAGTTAATATAAAAAGAACAATCATAATGAATACAGTAAGCAGAGTGTATCGGCTGTTTCCTAATTCGGAACATAACGTTTCGGTACCATCTACTAACAAATTGCCTTTTTTAAACCCGATGTCCGTTCCGCCCCGGAATTTGAGGACAAATCCTAAAAACTGTATTAAATATGTTAATAAGAATATTCCCATAAATATTTTACGCACTTTTTCAAAGAATTCATCTGATTTAAACAAACTTGGAATATGGAGTTTCGCTCCAAAGCCAGAACCAGAAGTGGAATTAACAGGCGTTGGGGAAGCGAATGACGCAACCGGCTGGCTATTATCGGCGGTATTCTGGTTTGCTCCACAGTTAGGGCAGAATTTTGAATTGTCTGGTAATTTATTACCGCATTTATAACAAAACATAGTTGTTACCTCCTTATATTTTATTAAAATCAACATAACATAAAGTTTAGAGAAATGTAGCAATATGTAATGAACAGCAGTTTAAATGTAATAATTGGTATGACAGGAAAATCAATACCAAAAGTTACAAAAAAACGTCATTTTATTACATTTACAGTTTGGCAAGAATGTTATGATGTATAATCACTTTACATTTAAGGAGACAAACAATGGATAAAAATATAATTAGATATGCTTTAAAAAATGTATTTAAAAAGACAAAAATAATATGTCCAAATTGTGGAACAATACAGGACTATAAGAATATAAAATGCAGTAAATGTAATCAAAGCCTTGATGGCTTAAAAGATAATACTCTCAAAATCAAGAATTGTATAAGAGTGGGTATAGGAATTGTTTTTTTATCATTAGTAGCTGTAGTTGCAGCGATTATTATTAATAATTCTATGAGAAAAGGTTCAACAACGGACAATACTGTTTATGTTGAAAATAAGACAAGCTCTTTAGTAGACAAAACATCAGAACCAATGACAACAAAAAAGTCTGATAATGAAACATCACCTGAGGTAACGAAGGCAACTACGGAAGCTTCAACCACAGAACAAGTGACTACGGAAACTCCAATAGTACCGGAGACTAAGGCTGCTGAAATGCCAACCACAGAATTACAAAAACCAACCGAAGAACCAACCACACCTGTGCCTATTAAGCAGAATGTAACAGAATTAAAGGATGAAACTGTTAACGGTGTTGTAAATAAGCTTTGTACGGCAATCAGGGAAGGCAGGAATAGTGATGACAAGTCGCTTAAGGTTTTATATGAAAGTATAAATAATGAAAAAAGTAATATAGGAAATATTACTAATGTATCTTTTAATGAAAGATACTCCTTTAATCCATCAGAATTTGGACAATATGGTGATGTTGATTTGAATACAACGAGGGTCATAGGGGATTTCAGAATACAGGGTGATAAAGCAGTAATGAATTTTAGCGTTGGGATAAGTACTGTTAAAAAAGATAATTATTGGGTTGTTGATAGCGTTTATTCGTGTATGAGATATTGCGAGGAAGGAAATGAATTAGAAAATGTCAGAGCAATAATACAGGAAAAAATAAACGCAGGAGGATATTATGGTTTGTATTCATCCATAGAATATAATTCTGATATCATAGATTTAAGCAACCCTTCAAAAATTCAATCATCGGATGAAATAAAAACAAAAGCACTGATTAAAGAGGTATCTGATGCTTACGGTAATGAAATTGTATTAAAATGTCCGGAACACAAGAAGTGTAACAGGATTGTCATAGATATATCGGAAGGCAGGGTATTAATTAAGCATGATGCCTATGGCGATAATGCACCTTAATAATTAAATATAAAAGAAATCTAGGAGGAAATTATATGAGTAATGTACAGCAGGAAATATGTCCTTTTTGCGGAAAGGTTACAAGAACGGATGGCAACTTTTGTACCGAATGTGGGCACAAAATAGAGGGAATATTTAACTCACAGACGGCTTACAGAGCCAAGATTAATACAAAAGAGAATGAAAGAGATGAAGAAGTAGAAAATTTAAAAGCAACTTTTAATAGAATAGAAAGTTACAAAGGTGAATATAAAGAAATAAATTCTTATGGTAGGAAAGAAGGAAAGAAGCGAATTTATATAGTAGTGCCTTTATTGGCTATATTTGTCATTGTATTTATAGTTATTAAGTTAAATGTTTCCTCACCAAAGAAAGTGGCTGAAAAATATATTAAAGCATTAATGACTGAAAATGGTGATGATTTTATTTCCGTGACAGTTCCAAAGAAAATGGTTGGTAAGATATGCAGTAAAACTGGAATGACAAGAAAAAGAATAGCTACCGGTGTGGAATATGAAATTTCTGATTATGATATAGATAGTTTCACTATTGTGGAAAAAACAGAGTCTAATAGTGAAGTTGAACGTTATGCTTATTCTATGTTATCTGAGTTGGACAGTGGCATAAATATCACTGATTCATGTGTAATAATTGTTGAATATCATTGGGATGGAAGCATAGAGAAAGAAGAAATTCCGATGTATAAAACAGGCGGACGATGGTACGTCCTTGATGATACAGTTTTTGACCTGATAGATGACTATGAATGAGGAATGTTTTAATGGATAAAAAAACAATAATATACTCTTTCAAAACAGTTTTTAAGAAAACCAAATTGATATGCCCATACTGTGGGACAGTACAAAATTATAAAAAAAAACAGTTGTTGTGTATGCCACAAAAGCCTTGACAGCGTAAAGGATAATACGCTTAAAATAAAAAACTGTATCAGGGCAGGAATCGGTATTTTGGTGTTATCGGTTATATCTGTAGTAACAGCTATGGTTATTAATAATGCTTTAAAAAAGAAACCTGCCAATGACAATAAATATGTTCAGAAAGAAACAAATACAACAAGTAAAACCGAAGAAACCTCTCTAACAAAGGAAACAACTTCGGAAACCCCTACAACCCAGGCTCCAACAACAGAACCTACGACAACGGTTCCTCAAACGGAGAAACCCACGGTACCTGAATCAAAACCGTTTTCGATAGATGATGTAAAATGGGTTAAAGAACCATACCTTAGTTGTCATACTGTAATTCCGTTAAGTGAAGTTGTTGGAGAAAATTCCGGGATGAGATTTGCTGACGGCGGTGACTGGTGGAGCAGGGCATATTATGAGACGTTTGAAGATAAGTGGGACGAAGACAGTGGAATATTTGTATCATCTAATAAATACGGTTTAGTAGATTTTAATGGAAATATTATTATAGATGATTCATATAATATATTTGTCAGTGAACCCCATGGATGTGCTTACATAAACAATGCGGATGACTGGGGTTCGGTTATTGATATCAACGGCAATAAGACCGGAGAATGGGCAGGAGGAATAGGGGAAAGACCGCACTTGTATTATAATACATATGACGGTAAATTCTGGTCATGGAGTGAAGTCTTATATATTTTTGATTCAGTTTCAAAATATGATGGCGAAGATAATATTTGTATATTGTCTAATATATACTATGATGGCGATTATAAAAATACCGGTGGCTGGTATGAAGTTAATGGCGATGTAAGTTATCTTGATACATATACGATATATAATTTATCAACCGGCAGAATTGTTGATACGGTTGATGATTATTATGTGGCAGGTAAAATCGGAAATTCGGAATGTATAAGCGTTAAAAAGAATGGAAAGTACATATTTATAGATGAAAATGGCAAGCAGATAGTGCCGGGAACATACGATTTTGCCAGATGTTTCAAAGATGGTCTGGCAGCTGTCTACAAAGATGGTAAAGCGGGTTATATTGACGCAACGGGAAAACTTGTTATTCCTTATATTTTTGAGGAAGCAACAAGCGCATATAATGGCTGTGCATGGGTCAGATATAATGGCCTTTGGGGGGTATGCAAAATTAAAGATTGAAAGGTAGTCCAAATAGGAAAAGTATCCTGTTTGGACTATTTTTTACCAAAAGTTACAATATAATGACCATTTATTACATATCGTACATAAATCAAAAATGTTCTGATATATTCAGATTATCAAATGATGAGGAAAAGTACTCACAATGTTACATATAGTTTTATGCGATAAAAACACAGAAGATATGTCCCAACTTGAATATACAATTAAGGAAATTTTGAATGGTAAAGTTATAATTTCCAAGCATAACAACCCATTTTCTCTTATGACTTATGTTATTGATGATGCAAAAGGGAATGTAGATGCATTATATATTAATGTCGATATGGGGAAAAACCAAAACGGAATAGAAATCGCAAAACATGTTCTTGAGGAAGTTCCCAATATTAAGGTTATTTTTACATCTTCACTACTTAAGGATGCCGTTGATATATTTACAATAGATCCTGTCTATTTTTTAGTAAAACCTTATTCAAGTGATTATGTAAGAGATTCTATATATAAATTAATGAATATAATTCAAGAAGAACAGTCGGACTTAATAACGATTAAAAGTGCTGAGAATAAAGGAAGATTAGTAACAATAAAAACAAGGGATATTTATTATATTGAAAGCGAACTTAGGGTTGCACATATTTATACAATTGATAATTTATATACAACATATATGACGTTAGATGAAATACAGAATAAACTAAAGAACAATTTTCTGCGGTGTCACAGAAGTTTTATTGTAAATTCAGATAAAATAAAAAAATTTATTAAACAGGGATTCATACTATTTAATGATAAATTTGTGCCTATCAGCAGAAGTAAGAGTAAAGAGATAAACAATAATGTAAGGAATTATATTCAGATGAGTTAATCGGAGGTTTAGGATGAAATTGAAGCAATGCCTAAATAGACATTTTTATGATGAAGATGTATTTGAAACGTGTCCGTTTTGCGATAGTAAAACACCATTAGAGATAGATGCTCAACAGGTGGTTGGAATAGTTATATGTGTATTTGGAAATAACAAAGGGAAACAATATATGCTTCACAAAGGAGTTAACAGAGTTGGTAGCAGCTATCAGATGGATGTGAGAATAGAAAATGATTTACAGGTAACATATGATAATCACTGCTCAATAATATATGACGAAACAAAAAGAAGATTCTCAATATTGCCTTCTGCTGGTACTGTTACATACTTCAATAATGAATTATTAAAAAGAAAAAGAATATTAAAAAAAGAAGATGTTTTCAGAATCGGAAGAAGTGACTACAAAGTATTGGTATTGCCGGAGGATTAATGAATGATAGTTATATTAAGCAATAATAAATATATGTATAAAACCGTTCTACCTGAGAAGGTCGCAGGAAGATATTGGCTTAAAGATGTTTTTAACGGGAGAATGAGGAACTTAATATGTGTAGAAGCAAGTAATGGAAAGTGGATTGCTAAAAGTAATAAAAATGCAACTTTTTATAATTACGATAATGAAACAGTGGATTCAGTTGAAATTATAAACGGAATGGCACATATTCTTAAGACCAGGGAGGATGAAAAGACACTTCTTTTTGCGGATACATACACATCATCGGGAAGCGAATTTGTAAGATATTACATTCCTGTTAATACCGATATTACAATTGGAAGAGAGACAGGAAATACAATTGTTTACAATAATAAATTTGTATCTGCAAACCATACGATAATCAGAAGAAACAATGATGTGTGGACAATTCAGGATAATAACAGCACCAATGGTACGTATGTCAATAATACCAGAATTGGGTTGGATACTCTGGTACCGGGTGACACTATTTATATTATGGGATTAAGAATAATTATAGGAAACGATTTTATCAGTATTAATAATCCTAATAAAAATGTTGTGTGTGATGAAAATGTTTTGAAAAAAATGTTTGAGTCAGAAACTAAATTGTTCTTAATTAAAGATGATGAGTCAGAAACAGATAATTTCTTTTACAGATCTCCCAGACTGACAAGTCGTATAGATACTTTAAAATTCAGGGTGTCGCCTCCAATCGCACAACAGGATACGGAAAAAACACCTATGGCAATGATGATAGGCCCATCACTTACAATGGGTATGGGCTCTGCCAGTACAGCAGCATTTTCAGTAATTAACGCTGTAGGAAGAAATGCTTCAATATCATCAATAGCTCCGACTCTTATAATGGCGGTCGCTATGATGAGTGGTACGGTTTTATGGCCTACAATTACTAAAAAGTATGAAAAGAGACAAAAAAGCAGATTAGAAAATAAGAGACAAAGCAAATACAGAGAATACCTTACAGAAACCAAAGACAGGATAATTAAAGCAATAAGAGAACAGTCGGAAATTTTACAAAGCAACAATGTTTCTTTAACGGAATGTGAAGATATTATCATGTTGGCAAAAAGAAATTTATGGGAAAGAACAATCGGTCAGGATGATTTTCTGGAAGTAAGAATTGGTATCGGAGATAAGCCACTTGATGCAGAAATAGATTTTCCGGAAAGAGGATTTACGATTGAAGAAGATAATTTATGGGATGATTTACAGGCTCTTTCCAATACACCGAGGATACTGAAAAATGTTCCGATTACATATTCACTTATTAAAAACAGTGTAAGCGGTATTGTTGGAAAAGACTTAAATATTGTATATGACTTTATTAAATGTCTGGTTACAAGAATAGCATCGGATTACAGTTATGATGAAGTAAAGATAATGGTAATAGCTGATTCTGATGACCAGAATAATTGGGATTATATTAAATGGATTCCGCATATCTGGGATAATTCAAAGAACATGAGATTCTTTGTATCAAATGAAAATGATGCAAATGAAATGTTTGCGTATATAGATAAAATAATTGAAGGATACAATAATGCGGATAGAGAAACTGAGATAGGTCAGTACTATATCATATTTAATGCAAGTAAAGAACTTACAAAAAAGAGTGAAACCATGAAAAAAATATATACAGATGGAGAACAGTATGGTTTTTCTGTTTTTTGTATTACAGATGAAATAAGAAATCTGCCTAAAGAGTGTAGTGAAATAATTGAAATTTCAGAGAACGAATCAAAAATTTATGATAAGAATGATATAAGCGGAAAGTGCCAATCCTTTAAGGCAGACACAAAATTAGTGCATAGTATAAACAGTCTTGTAAGGAAATTAAGCGGAATTAAGCTTGATTTATCATCAACGAGTGAAGTGCTGCCGTCAATGCTTACATTTCTTGAGATGTACAATGTATCTAAAATTGAGCATCTTAATATCAGAACCAGATGGAAAGAAAATAACCCTACGGTAACGCTGAAAGCACCTGTCGGTGTTGATACACTCGGAAATCTGTTTTATCTGGATTTACATGAAAAGTATCAGGGACCTCACGGTTTAGTAGCCGGTATGACAGGTTCCGGTAAAAGTGAATTTATAATTACATATATCTTATCGATGGCAGTCAATTATCATCCGGATGAAGTTGCATTTATATTAATTGACTATAAAGGCGGGGGACTTGCCGGAGCTTTTGAAAATAAGAAGAAGGGAATTAAACTTCCGCATCTTGCGGGAACAATTACCAATTTGGACGGAGCGTCAATTAACCGATCTCTTGTATCAATACAAAGCGAATTAAGAAAGAGACAATCAATATTTAATGAAGCAAAACAAATATCCAATGAAGGAACCATGGATATTTATAAATACCAAAAGTTGTACAGAGAAGGTATTGTGACCGAACCCGTACCTCACTTATTTATAATTTCTGACGAGTTTGCGGAATTAAAAACACAACAGCCCGAATTTATGGACCAGCTTATAAGTACAGCAAGAATCGGACGAAGCCTTGGAGTGCATCTTATTCTTGCGACACAGAAACCTAACGGTGTCGTAAATGACCAGATATGGAGTAACAGCCGATTCCGAGTATGTTTAAAGGTTCAGGAAAAGCAGGATAGTATGGATATGATTAAACGTCCTGATGCAGCAGAACTGTCAGCAACAGGAAGATTTTATCTGCAAGTCGGATATAATGAGTTTTTTGACATTGGACAATCAGCATGGTGTGGAGCTCCATATGTTCCGACAGAAGAAGTTGAATCAAAAGAAGAAGACAGCGTCCAGATAATAGATAACCTTGGACGTATTGTTAAGGAAGTAAAAGATTCTAAAAAGGAAAATGAAGAAAACGTAAACAATATTAAACAGATTGTGGGTATTGTGAATTATCTATCTGAAATAGCGGATGAGGATCATATATCGGTAAGAAAGCTTTGGATGGATGAAATTCCTGAATTTATTACAGTTAATTCATTAATTAATAAATATGGTCCGTTACAGAAAGACGGGCTGGAAGTTGTTATCGGAGAATATGATGACCCATTTAACCAACAGCAGAATATAGTTATCCATAATGTATCTGAATGTGGAAATACCATAATATATGGGGCTATGGGAAGCGGAAAAGAGTTATTAGTTAATACTCTGGTCTGTGGATTGATAGAGAATTTTGCCCCTTCTGATATTAACCTGTTTCTCATTGATTTTGGTTCTGAAGCATTGCAAATGTATGCGAAAGCACCTCATGTAGGAAATGTGTTGCTGTCATCGGATGAAGAAAAGCTTATAAGGCTTATGAAAATTCTTAAGGAGCAGATTTACGAAAGAAAAAAATTATTAGCCGAATATAGTGGGAATCCTGATTTGTATGAAAAAGCAACAGGAAGGTCTTTAACAACAATAGTAACAATAATAGATAACTATGCAGCTTTCAATGAATTGTATGAAAATCTTGTTGATGAACTTGCATACCTGTCGAGAGAAGGAAGCAAATACAAAATCTACTTTATAATAACTGCAACCGCGGTTAATGAAGTTAAGTATAAGATTTCGCAAAATTTTGGAAAACAATATGTCCTTCAAATGAATGATAAGTCAGATTATTCATCTGTTTTTGGAAACGTTAAAGGTGTATATCCATCAAAATTAATTGGACGAGGATTGATATTAAAAAACAGTGTTTATGAATTTCAGACCGCACATATATGTAAAGACGAAGAATTACAGGCTTATGTTACAGGGTTGATTAGTGAACTTAATGCAAATTATTCAGATGATAATGTAATAAAAGTACCTGAGGTTCCGGAAAAACTGACACCTGAGGATATTAAAATAACTCAGACATTGGAAAATGTTCAGGTCGGGGTGGATCTTGATTTAGTAAAACCTGTGGTTGTTAATTTGAAAAAATCAGTAGTCAATGTTATTACAGGAAAAAATATTGATGAAGTTATTGCAACAGGCAGAGGAATAGCTGAGCTTGTCTCAAGAATTGATAACTGTGAAGTTACGATTCTTGATTCAGAAACAGAAGAATCGAAAATCGTTGAAATATATAACATGATGGTTGAAAGAAATAACAGTTATAAAGATGATAATACTTTAACATTTGACCGCAAAGTTATTTTCATTATGAACTGGCAGAGTATTATAGACAATCTTAGCACAGACGGAAAAGACAAATTGGAGTGTCTTATTAAGCATTGTGAATTGGAGTACAGCGTTACTTTCGTTTTATGTGATATAGCCGAATCGGTTAAAAAGTATAACCGAAGCAATTGGTATGTAATGCGAGCGGACAGCTCGGATTATGTATGGGTAGGAATGGGAATCGATGAGCAGTCGGTTTTCAATAATCCAATTAATTACAGAGAAGTTAAGAAAGTTAAGAAAGACAATGCAGTTGTGGTAAGTTCTGATGAATACATAATAATTAAACCAGTAAGGCAATACGAGAAAGCGAAAGGCGTGTAGTATGCAAAGAATAATTGTAGATGTAAATGTTCCGGGAGCCGGTACGCATTACGAAGTAAAAATACCTGAAAAAATACCGGTTTTTAAGTTGACCAACTTACTTATACAGGCGGTTGATACGCTTGTAGATGAGGATTTTAATCCGTCAGGGGCAATTTTGTGTTACGGAACAACAGGAGAACTCATTGATATTAATTTAACGGTTAAACAGGCCGGGATTACAGACGGTACTGAACTGTTATTAATATAAAAAAAGAAAGGAGACTTTAGTTATGGGAACTAAAATTATGGTTGACACTGAAAAAATAGAAAGTGTCAAAAGACAAATTGAGGAATATCAGCGTGCATATCAAGGAGCATACCATAGGTTGTATGAAATTGATGAAGAACTGAATAATACCTGGAAAGGTGTTGACAGTGATAAGTTTTCAGGCCAGTTAAAGGAATTTAGAGGTGACTTTGATGACCTTGATGCAAATATTACAAGCTATATTACCTTTTTAAACAGTGCTAAAAAGGCCTACGATGCGGCACAGGATGACATAACAACCGAGGCCGGTAAATTAACAACGGATTATTAATTGAAAGGAAGAAGAAAATTATGGCAGCTAATATTAATGTTGATTGGAATGAACTCAATTTAAAGAGTGGAGAAATAAAAACAGAAGCAGGTAATCTTAGAAGTGCTGTGGATAGTATACAGAGACAGGTTAATAGCCTTGAAAAATCATGGCAGAGTGATGCATCCAGTAATATGTTATCAATTATGAATAAAATGACTCCTGTATTTGAAAGATTTGAAAGCATTGTAAATGATTATAGCAAATTTTTGTCAACAACGGCAGATAGATATAGCAGAACAGAAGAGTCTATTAATGAAGCAACGAATGAGCTTAATTTTAAATAACGTTATTATAATATGTTTACCTGCCTGAATAGGGCAGGTAAACAATACAATGAAAGAAGGGTATTAATATGGCAACAAAAATCAGTGTCGAATCAGCTTCCATTGAGAAAGTCAGTAAATCCATCAAACAGGAAGCAGAAAATTACAAGACAATATATGAAAAAATATACAGCATTGTAGATGATATATTTGGTTACGAACAATGGCTTGGAAAAGATGCACGTAAATATAACGAAAAAATCCAGGGATTTAGGGATAATTTCAAAAAGCTGTATAACAATTTTATTTCTTATGTAAATTTCCTTGCAAAGGCAGCAGAGGCATATGATGTTGCACAGGATACGGCACAAGGCAGAGCAGGCAAGCTTACTTCAAAGTATTAGAAAGAATTCAGGAGGTACGTTATGAAGAAGTTAAAAAAGATTGTATCACTAATAATCGCAATGATAATGGTAGTATCTGCATTTTCAGGATGTGGTACAAAAAAGGTTAATACTGATGACGACACATCTAAGTACATTACCAGAGGTGCGTGGGTAGAAGCAATCGGTACAATCTGGGGAATGGATGAATATAATGAAAAAGTTCCTTATTTTACAGATGTTCCATCTGATTCAGAGATATTTCCTTATGTCCAGTCATGTTATGAATGGAATGTAATTTCAACAGATAAAAAAGAGTTTAAAAAAGATGAGGTGGCCACATTAGGATTTGCGGTAAGTTCAGCAACAATGATTTTAAGTGCCGCTGATGTGGATATGACTAATGAAGAAATATTAAATAAGGCGGTAGAATATAAAATCCTTAATGAAGAGGATAATACAGAGGAAAAATTAAGGCAGGGAATAACTCCAGAAGAAGCGGATAATATTATTGCCTTAACGCAGGCATTATACTTTTCAGATAATGCCAATCAGGTATGTGATATAGATTTAGTTGAGAATATTAAGGATTACAGTAAAGAAGATAATATCACATTAGTAAATGACAGTACATATACAGTTAGTGAAAAAGTCGCAGATGAATTAGAACAAAGTGATGTATTTATAATAGATTCTGAAAATGGAACAGGTGGACAGGTTGCACTTAAAGTTGTATCTAAAAAAGACAACGGAGACGGAACTTATACGATTGTTACAGAAATTCCGGATGCAGAGGATGTAGTTGAATCAGTTGATATAGAAGGAACATACTGCCCTGATTACGAGAACATAATTCCGGAAGATGGTATAAAAGTAACTCCAATCAAAGATGATAATTCGGCAGAAACAACATATTTTAACTTACCTGAAGCTGATTATTCAAATTGTATTATAAATAGTCAGGACGAATATTCATATATACAAAATGATGCAATAAAGAAAAAAACAAAAAAAGGATTTAAGTTCGAGGTTGAATTAAGCTCGGATAAACCGCCTAAAGCAACGGCATCGGCAAATAAGACACTTGAGGATGAAGATGGAAACAGTGTAGGTGTTGTAATTGACAGCAATGGTTATCCGTCATTTAGTCACAAAGAAGCCGTAACAGGTGATCCACGTATAGAAGCAGATTTTAAAATGGCAGATGTGGGACAGGAAGTTGCAGATGCCTTTAAAGATATGAATATTACGGGAAAAGACCTTACAAATACTAATGTTGCAGATATGCTTAAAAATTTTTCAAATGGACTTATAAAAGATGATGCAATATTGGAAAAGTTAAAGGAATCAAGCAATAATACTATTTCCCCATCCAAGCCATTTAGTTCAGGATATACAATAAAAGGCAGTATTGAAGTTAAAAACTTTAAAGTAACACCTGATGTAAAAATCGATAAGATTTTAAAACTTAAACGTGCGTCCGTCAGCGTATCAGGAGAAATTGTAAATAGTTTATCTATAACCGGAAAACTAAATACCGAAGTCAAAATTGCCACGATTCCAATTGTAACTGTAGGAATAGCATCAGTTGATCTTGACTTGTATTTATACGCTGATTTAAACGGTGAAGTATCAGTTAAAACAACAATAAATGTCAATAGTAAATTAGAAGTAAATGAGAAAAAAGATGTAAAGAAAAGTAATGATTGCAAGGTTACTACAGACGCAGAGGTTAAGGCATCAATAGAGGCAGGAGCAGCAGTAGCTGTAGCAGTAAAGGCTCTTGGAATAGATATAATCTCATTAAGATTAAAAGCAGGTGCATTAGTTGATGCCTCAGCAAAAGAAACTTTTAATACCAACGCGTATATGGATGGTGATGAACTTGTTTGTGAAGAAAAGGCAGATATGGATATAAAGGTTTACGCATATATGCCTGTCATAAAAATAGAGTTTAATAAAACAAAGAAATGCTTACTTGGAAAGTTTATCTCAGGTGAATTCATAATTTCAGATAAGGACAGCATTGATAAAGGAAAAGAAAGCGGCAGCGGATTTGGAAATTTATGTGCTAAACAGGAGCTGTACAGTGATGACTTTAATATTTATACAATAACATACAGAGTTAAAAAACCTGACAAGACCGAGGATGAATCGGGAATCGGAAACTATCTTTCATTAGATCATATTGCACAGAAAGTAGACGCAGGAAAAACAGTAACAATAAAAGTTGAAAATATTCCTGAAGGATATGAAGAAAAGGATATTGAATGGAGTTCAGAGGATAGTTCAATCGCGACAGTCACAAATGGAAAAGTAAAGGGAATATCGGAAGGAACAGTCAGCATTGTTGCCCAGACATCAGACGGTAAGTACAGGGCAGTATGTTCTGTTAATGTTATTGAATAGAAAAGGTGACAAGATGGATTTTAATGATACAGCGGCAAAAAATATAGCATCAGCATTAAGGCAGGAAGCTTCTGAATTTGTTGAGTCTCAGAGAAAAATTAATCAAATTAAAGAAGATATAAAAGAAGGCGTTAAGTCACCGTCATTGCCGGGTGTCAATAATATGCTCGGCAATTTAAACGGTGAAATTCAAAGTATATATCAGGAGATAATGGATATAGCATCGCTCATAGACAGTACGGCTTCGGAAATTAAACGTCAGGAGACTGAAAAGAAGCGTCAGGAAGAAATTCAAAGGAAGAAAGAAGCTGAATTAAAAGCACAGCAGGAGCGGGAAGAACAGGAAAGACTTGAGCAGGAAGCAAGATTAAAAGCCTCGCAGCAAGAAATTCAAAAGAAAGTATCCAATAAGAAATCTACTAAAGTAAATAAGAAAAGTAAAAAAAGCAAAAGAAAATAGGAAAGGTATTTTATTATGGCAGGTAAATTTAAGGTATATCGAAAGAATGACAAAGTAATAGTTATGTGCCAGAAAAATATAAAGCTAAACAGAAGAGAAATCGAAATACTTAATTCCGGTGAATTGCAGGAATTGATAACACCAACCATAACTACAGTAGGTAATAAGGTTAAGTTGTTTTATGACTTAACCGGATATGTACCTTTTATGGATGCAATATCAGTGGGCATTAAGAAAAAAGATTTTACTAACATAGCATTAGATTTACCGATATTAATTGACAAGTTAGAGTCAAAATATATGCAGAAAAATAATCTTGTTTTGAATATGAATTACGTATTTTATAATCCCAAGGTTAAAAAAATTAAATACATTTACCTGCCGTTAATACAAATTGAAAAAAAGGATGAAACTTTAGATTTTTTAAGAAACCTTCCTTATTACGTTGTATTTACAAGGTCAGAAAATGCAGACTATGTGACGAAATACTTGTCTTATTTTAAAGAGAAAATTAATTTCTCCATGTATGAATTTAAGGAATTGATAAAAAAGATATCATCAACAGAAAAAAAAGAGAGAGTGCAGGAATATGGAAATATTAAAGAGAAAAAATTAAAATTCGCTCAGTTACTGGATATGGATACAGGAGAAAAAATTGATATAGTTTCTCAAAAATATGTTATAGGAAAAAATGAAGATTGCGATCTGGTAGTGAACAGTACACATATAAGCAGACATCATGCATACATATCATATGTTGACGGAATCTATTATCTGGTAGATATGGGGTCCACAAATCATACATATATAGATGGGGAAGAACTGGAGAGAGGGATTCCTGTTGAATTGCATAATGGCATGCAGGTTAAATTCGCAGACAAAATGTATAAATTTTATCTTACGGTGAAAGGAGCTGCCGACTAATGGGATTTGATTATGATTATGTTACTAAGGCATCAGAAGAGAGTACAAAATCAGGAGCCGGTAAAATTGTTCTTTGGATAGCTGTAATAATTGTGGCAATTATTGTTTTAATAACGTTAGTTTTGTTTTTGATTTCATTTTTTAAGAAAAACAGACGTAAAGAGAATATAAGTGGAGTAGTATTTTGCTCCAGATGCGACAACAAATATGAAGCCGAATATGGCAAATGTCCTTATTGCAGTAAAAGAAACATAAGGAGGGAAATCAGAAATGTCAGGTATTGATATTGATTTGGGATTAATTAGTGAAACAGAAAAAGAAATAAACATTATCAAAAGTGACTATTTTAGTCAGGCAAAAAATGTTGTAAGTCAAAACATTAATAGACTTGATGTAAATGTTTTAAATAAAAATTCAATTGAATACAGGCTGAGAAAAGTAGTTGAACGTCTTACGGGACTTGAAAATACCATGCAAAAACTGGGACTGTATATAATTTCAGTGGAAAATAATATTTCGGAAGCAGAAGGCAATGTCAAAAAAATTTTGAAGGAACACTTGTCGGATGTTCCATTAGCAACAGGAATAGGAACTGGCGGTGTAGTATCCAAAAATGAATTGGCATTTAGCAAATCTCCTTTTTCCTTTATTTCAGGAACACTGAAAAATGGTGTCGGATTTTTAAATGATAAGTGGCTCAATGCTGTAAATGCTTACGGAGATTTAAACGATATAACACAAATTTTGGGAATAACAGAAGAAGACGGACCTTTAGACATATTAGTAAAAAAAATAGGAATAAGTAAGCCGTTGCAAAAGACAATTAAGTATATTAATTCTACAGTTGAATGTATAGATGCTTTGGAGCAAGGAAATTACGAAAAGGCGGCAGAGACAGGAATCGATATGGCGGAAGATGTTTTGATTGCAGCAACGGCGGGCTCTGTACCGGGTGCAGGCCTGGTTAAAGACCTTGGTAAAAATATGGTAAACAATTTTGCAGATAACTATGGAGAATATTGGAATAACCCTAATATAAAAAACTTGGGGAAATTAATTTACAGTTCTACATTTAAAGCCGCATTTGATGTTGGGTTTGATACGGGATTTGATATAATCGATAAAATTCCGGGAGGGAAAGTGGTAACGGATTATTACCGTGAAAATACCAACGGAAAAACCGGTGCAGCTGCATATTATGATATAGGCAGACAGACCGTAGATGAAGTTAAGGAGGCTGTTAAAAAAAGCGGCGGATTTGGTAACTTCTACATGGAAGGGGTAGAACTGATGGTTGATGGGTTCAAATCAATATTTCAGAAGTGATTAGGAAAGTAGGTACATTAGATGGAAAAAATATTACCAATAGGTTCAGTAGTTAAGGTTAAAAATCTAAAAAAATACATGATGATATTTGGTTATCTTCAAAGCCACGGTGCACATCCGGATGTCTGTTTTGATTATGTCGGAGTACCTTATCCTGAAGGAAATATAGATTTAAGAGCACACTTTGGATTTCAGAGAAGCGACATAGAACAGGTTGTTTTTGAAGGTTACAGAGATGATGACTTTGAAGGAATAGAAAAACTGTTTGAGATTAAAGATACTTATATGAAAGAAAAACGCAAAGGGGAAGAAAATCAATGATAACCAGTTATATGTACACCAATATAGGTGGAAGAAAAGTAAATGAAGATTCCTGCATTACACTGGAGGATGGAAAAGAAAAATGCTATGTGTTGTGTGATGGTCTTGGAGGACACGGAAAAGGGGAGGTTGCCTCTGGTATGGTAACGGAAGTATTTGACCAGTGTTACCACGCGGGAGTCAGTAAACCTGACCAGTTTATCGCAGATACACTTATGGTTGCACAGAGTATGCTCCTTTCCGAACAGATAGCACAGAAAGCACAGGATGAAATGAAGACAACTGCAACAGCAGTGTTGATTTCAGAAGATACCGTATATAGAGGATATATCGGAGATTCCAGAATTTATGTTTTCAAAAAGAATAAAGTAAAGGAGCGCACATTGGATCACAGCGTTCCGCAGATGCTTGTAATGGCAAGGGAAATAAAAGAAAAGGATATTCGCAATCATCCTGACAGAAACAGATTGCTTAAGGTAATGGGAATTGAATGGGAAGAACCGGCATTCAAGATAGAAGAACCATTGAGGACTGATGAGTGTCAGGCCATTCTTATGTGCTCCGACGGTTTTTGGGAACTTATTACAGAAAAAGAAATGTGTAAAATACTTAAAAAAAGCAATACCGTACAGGAATGGATTGAAAAAATGGCAGAGGTTGTACATGAAAATGGTAAGGACAAGAATATGGACAACAACTCCGCAATAGGAATATGGATTGGGTAATATGGAATACCAAAAAAATAAATATTACGAAATAGCAATTGTAAGTGATATCGGTGAGCGAAAAGAAAATGAAGATGCTTACGGGATTGATGTATCGGAAGAAAATGCGGCAGTGGTTGTATGCGACGGCATGGGTGGATTTGAAAGCGGTAAACTTGCAAGCGGTATAGCTGTAAATGAGTTAATCAGGTTATATAGGCAGAGAATTAATCAGAAAAAAATTGATGAAGATTTTCTTATATATGCAATGGATTCAGTTGATATTAGAATTTCCAATCTACATAACGAAGACGGAAAGAAAATGCATGCAGGAAGTACCTGTGTAATGCTGGCATTGCAAAAGAGAGGAATGTATTGCCTGTCGGTAGGCGACAGCCGGTTATATCTTTTAAGAAATAATGCCATTGCCCAATTAACAAGAGATCATACAGTGGCTCTAAAGGCAGAAAATGATTATAGACTAGAAAAAATATCCTATGATGAATATTTAAAACTAAGCGAAGATAAGTCCACACTTTGCAGTTATTTCGGACTGGGTGGAATTGAAATTTACGACCTGAATAAGGAATTGTATGAGCTGAATAAAAATGACATATTAGTGGCGGTAACAGACGGTTTGTATAAATCCCTCAATATTAATGAGATAAAAGATATTTTACTGAAAAACAGGGATGTGAAGAGTATGGCAGAGCAACTGATACATAAAGCCGCTTTATTTGCCAAAGGAAAAAATCAGGATAATACAACAGTAGCAATATGCAGAATAAGATAAAAAAGGAGATAAAAATATGAAAATGACAAGATGTTCAGGACCGGATTTACACTTTTTCGACGGAGAAAAATATAGTGTGTGTCCGGTTTGCGGTTATCCAGCAGCAACTAAAGAAGACGATGAAAAGTTATTGATGCAGGATGCAACAGAAAAAAAACAGCATAAAGAAAAGAAAAAATGGCCGTTTGGAAATGTTAAGAAAGAAGAAAATTATGAACCTGTAATTAATAATGATGAGTGTGCGACTCAGGCAATGACAGACGTAATATCTAATTCGGTTAAGCTTGATGACAACCATATAACAACGGGCGTCAGAACTTCAACAGGAGTTGAGACTATTGCAATGGAGCCGGTTAAAGAGAGCGAAGAAAAAATACATAGTGTTGAATATACCCAGAAAAACTCAAGCAGTGCTTTTCAGAATGAAACACCTATTCCACAATTGGTGCCACATGCTGAGCCTGTAATACAGAAGCCGGTATACAACTCGGCAGCCGCTTATGACTCGGCAAAAACTGTGGGTATTTACGCAGATGCAGAGACAGAACCTGTTGTTGGCTGGCTTGTTTGTATTAAAGGAGACGAATGTCAGGGAGAAAGTTTTAATCTTAAAGCAGGCAAAAACATGATAGGAAGAGGAGCCGGAATGGATGTAATGATACCGGAGCCAACAGTTTCAAGGGATAAGCATGCAGTTATTACATATGAACCAAAGAAAAGAATTTTTCTGATACAGCCTGGCGACGGTAACGGAATGGTATATCTTAACGATGAACTTCTTATGACTTTTTCAGAAATAAAATCAAGAGATATTATTCAGCTTGGGGAAGCTATGTTTATGTTTTATCCATTTTGTGGTCCTGAGTTTACATGGGATGACTATATAGGAAAATAGACGAAATCAGAGGCTTATGATGAGATGCAATAATTGTTTTGAAGAATATGATGAAGACCTTGGGGTATGTCCATATTGCGGATATACAGAGGGACAACCACCAAAAGAATTGTATATGTTATTTGCAGGAACTGTGCTCCAATCAAGATATATTGTAGGTAAAGTTCTTGGATTCGGTGGATTTGGAATTACATACAAAGCGTATGATACCAAATTGGAGAGAATGGTTGCGATAAAAGAATACTATCCGGCGGGACTGGTATATAGAACACCTGGAACAAAGGATGTTGTTGTGTTTAAAGGGAAACGATATAAAGACTATGCCGATGGATTAAAAAGATTCCTTGATGAAGCGCGTAATGCTACAAAATTTCTTGATAACCCATATATTGTTGATGTTATGGAATTTTTTGAAGAAAACAGCACAGCATATTTTGTTATGGAATTATTCGTAGGGGTTACGCTGGATGAATTCCTTAAAGAAAATGGAGGCCGAATTGATGGCGAATCAGCGGTAGCAATAGCACTTTCTGTTGGCGGTGCATTAAAAGATATTCATAAAGCCGGATATATTCATAGGGATGTAGCACCGGATAACATATATATGTTAAGTAACGGAAAAATTAAACTGTTCGACTTTGGCGCAGCACGTTTTTCAGCTAACGAAACATTGTCGATCGTATTAAAGCCGGGTTATGCACCTGCAGAACAGTACGATTCTGTCAATAAACAGGGACCATGGACGGATATATATGCGCTTGGAGCAACCATGTACAGGATGGTTGTAGGAGTGAAACCGGATGAATCCACCAACAGAAAAATGGAGGATAAGGTACAACCTCCACATGAACTGATTCCTGAAATTTCTGAAAATCTGAGTAATGCGATAATGAGAGCAATGTCTGTTGAAATTCATTTAAGATATCAGACTATTGATGAATTTATGGCAGCAATCACATCCGAGAAAAAAGTCCGTTCTGTGGAAAGTGTAAAAAAAAGAAGAAAGAATTTCAGATGGATAGGGATTGCAAGTTCGGTACTGATTGTTGCCGGACTTGTCACATACTTTTCAAGAAATTGGAATAAACAGAAAGGGGAAGCAACCCTCCCGGATGCAAAGATAAATGTATGGTATGTGATGGACGATGCGGATAACATGGAAGAAAGCCATAAGGCAAAAGGTATAACACAGGCATTAAATGACTTTACGGAAATGTACTCCAATGTGGAAATTAACTATGAAGCAATTCCGAAAGAAGAATATTCGGAGAGATTAAAGGCGGCGGCAGAAGAAAATAATCTGCCGGATTTATTTGAAAGTACCGGTATTGACGAAGCTGTATTATCTAATGCTGAAACTCTTGGAAATGTTATTTCGGAAGTTGATACCGACAAATTATATTTTCTGAATAATTATGAAGAATATTATAAATCGGAAAAACAGATACCTACATCCTTTGTAATGCCTGTAGTATTTATTAACACAACTAAAGCAGAATTTGACGGAGATTTTCTGAAAGATATTAATGAAATAGTATCGGATGATAAAGAAATTACCTATTCAATAGATGATGATTGGATAGAGTATTACAACGATAAAGTGGATTTTGGCAAATACAGAGAAATAGAAGATGGCAAAGAAGCATTTGTTTCGGGACAAAGTGCATTATATTTTGGCAGCAGTAAAGACATTGAAGGAATATATGAGACTATGACCGGTAAGTGTAAACATATTACACTTGAAGGTGATGAGGTACAATGTCGTGCAGGATGTGACTGGAGTATCTCAGGTATATCAGGAAAAGATGAGATAAAAGTTGCTGAAAGGCTTTTAGCATATCTTATAGAGGACCCTACCGCACAGGATTATTTGTATATGCAGGGTGATTTGGGAGATAAAACTAAATTACCGGTTAATAAAGGTGCTATTGAAACACTTATTGGTGATGATGCACAGTTTTATAAGAACATTCTTAGCGAAATAGATAACTTTGGATACAAAGGAGAATGATGATGAAAAGATGTTTAGGATGTATGGAAACATACAGTGATGAATTAAATATATGTCCTCATTGTGGGTATGTAGAAAATTCTATGCCCGAAGAGGCCATCCATATGATACCGGGAACAATTTTGCACGGACAGTATATTGTTGGTAAAGTAGTCGGCTACGGAGGATTTGGTGTTACATATATAGCATGGGACAGTGTCCTTGAAAAACGAGTAGCAATTAAAGAATATCTTCCAAGTGAATTTTCAACAAGAATGCCAGGTAAACCACAGCTGACAGTATTTAATGGTGATAAAGCACAGCAGTTTAATGATGGTTTGAAAAAGTTTTTGGATGAAGCAAGAAGGCTGGCGAAATTTCAGGATGAGCAGGGTATTGTTAAAATATATGATTGCTTTGAAGAAAATGGTACCGCCTATATCATAATGGAATATCTTGAGGGTGTAACTCTCGGAGAATTTTTAAAGGAAAACGGAACATTGCCTGAAAAAGTTGCAATCCAGATGATGATGCCAATTATGAAGTCTCTTAAGACGGTTCATCAGGCAGGCATTATACACAGAGATATTGCACCTGATAATATAATGATATCCACAGACAGTCAGATTAAACTGATAGATTTTGGTGCTGCGAGATATGCGACAACAAGTCACAGCAGAAGTCTTACGGTAATAATTAAACCGGGATATTCTCCGGAGGAACAGTACAGAAGTCGTGGAGACCAGGGACCACATACAGATGTCTATGCAGTAGGTGCCGTGTTATATAAAATGATTACAGGAAAAACACCACCTGACGCAATGGAACGAAGAGCATATTTTGAAAATGGAAAAAAAGACATGCTTGAACCGCCTAGTAAGTATTGCAAGACAATATCCAAAAATGTTGAAAATGCAATACTTAATGCAATGAATGTGCGAATTGAAGACAGAACTCCGGATATGCCTACGCTTATTGAGGAATTAACAACTGAGGAAGAAGTAGTCAGAAGAAACGGTAAAATCAAGAAGATAGATATATTAAAATGGCCATTAGGTGTAAAAATTGCCGTTCCGACTGCATTAGTGTCAATAATAACCCTTATTGTATTATTTTTAACAGGAGTTATAGGCTTCAAAAAGCATACACCGCGAGATATTTATATACCTGATGGAATGACAAGAGTGCCGCGTATAGTAAGTATGCTTGAGGATGAGGCGCAGGCTACACTTGTAGAGAAAAACCTTAATCTTGTTGTGAGCGGTAAACAATATGACAGCCAGATTGCAGAGGACTGTATTCTTATGCAGGAACTGACAGTAGGTTCCGTTGTTCCTATAAATTACAATTTAGGTGTTGTAATAAGTGCGGGAGAACGAAGCGTTTCAATGCCATTTGTTGTGGGCTTTGACAAAGATACAGCAATAAAAAATCTCGAAGATATGGAATTATCTTACGAAATAATAGAAGATTATGACAGTGTTTTTCCTGAAGGATACATATGTGCCCAGAGTATAGCGGGAGGAACAGAAACAAGTATCGGAACAGTAGTAACCCTTACAGTGTCATTGGGAAGAGATCCTGACGTAGACTACAGTTTTGATGAAGATGTTATGCCTGATATAGTAGGTATTTCTCTTGATGAGGCGAAAAAACTTTGTGAAAAACAGGGAATTATTCTTATTGTTTCGGAATATCAATATAACGCAGATTATGATGCAATGTACGTTCTTGCACAGGGCGTTAAAGAAGGCGAAGCAATACAGGAAGATGCGACAGTAGAAATTGTTTTATCTAAAGGAAAGCAGTCATATATTGTTCCGGATGTTGTTTACTTTGAAGAAGAGGAAGCAATTAACATAATAAAAGAACGTGGTCTGGATTGTGATATAACTTATAAAGAAGATGAAAATGTTGCAGAAGGTTGTGTCGTAAGTCAAAGTGTGACAGCTGGAACACAGGCGAAAGCAGGAGATGTAATTTCACTTGTTGTTTCTTCAGGTCCGCCTAAATTTGATATGATTAATGTTGTCGGAGAAAAGCATAAAGACGCAGAAGAGAAACTTCATGAACTTGGATTGGTTGTGACAGTTGATTATATCTATGACGAAAATTATGAACTTGGAACAGTAATCAAACAGAGTGAAGAAAAAGGTGCAAAAGTATATAAAGGATATGAAATTACAATAACTGTAGTATCGGATGAAGCACTTATTAATGTACCTGACGTTGTTGGCAAGGATTTTGATGAAGCAACTGAAATGATTACATCAGCAAACCTCAAAGTTGAGAAAAATGAAATCTACGACAACAATGTTGCAGCAGGTTTAGTAATATCACAGGCACCACAGGCAGGCAGTTCACAAAAGGGAGGTACTAAGATACTTCTTACAGTGAGCCTTGGAAAACAGCCTGTAACCGTTAAATTTAATTCTTTAGGCGGAACTTGTCAGGAATCAGAAAGAACGGTATATTATACAGAAACCTACGGTGAACTTCCTGTACCAACAATGCAGTATCATAAGTTCCTTGGCTGGTATACAGCGGAAAAATCAGGTTCGCAGGTAGAAGCTGATACTAAAGTAAATAATGTAAATTCCCAGACACTTTATGCAAGATGGGAAAGAATTTATGTGCGAGTAGCTTTTGACGCAAATGGAGGAAAAGTAGGAACTTCTTCTACCAATATTGCTATGGGTGAAAAATACAGTCTCCCAACTCCTGAAAGAAAATATTATTCTTTTGATGGCTGGTATACAGATAAAAATGGTGGCACTAAAGTAACGTCAAGTGATGTAATGTCAACCGGTGAAAGGCACACATTATACGCACATTGGACAGTTAAAAGTGTAACTGTTACCTATGACGCAGGTAGCGGAAACGTTACAGGAGATACAAATGTTAAGTATAATCTTGGAACAGAGTATGGCAAAAAACTGGCAACGAGAACTGGTTACACATTTATGGGCTGGTATACTAAAGCAAATGGAAGTGGTACAAAAGTTCTTGAAACTGATATAGTAACAGATGAAAAAGAACATACATTGTATGCATATTGGTCAAATAAGGCAATTACAATTACATTAGACCCACGAAGCGGTACTCTTAGTGAGCGTTCGATAAAGGCGGAATATGACAAAGAATATGGCACATTGCCTACTCCTGAAAGAAAAGGATACACTTTTGAAGGCTGGTATACCAGTACTTCCGGCGGTGACAGGGTTACAGAGTCCTCTGTCTGCAAGGATGAAAAGGATGCTACTTTGTATGCGAGATGGGCTGAAATATATGTAACCAATATTACATTAAGCAAAAATGCTAACGAAACAACGTATTATATTGGCGATACAGTCAAAGTTGCGGGTGCCGTAATAACTGCAACCTATAATGATGGAAGTACCGCTGAAATTCCAGCTGATGATAGCAGAGTTGGTAAAAACTACCCTGATATGAATTCGGCAGGAAATAAAAATGTTACTTTGTCATTTAGTGGAAAAAATTATTCATACCTGATTAGTGTAAAAACGCCAAGCATATCAATTAATGGTGGTACAAATGGCAATCGTACATCACAATTAACCGCCTCTTATGATGTCGGAAATCAGGAAAACATATCTATTAACTGGTCATCATCAGATACATCTGTTGCAACCGTTAATAATGGATACGTTGCTTTTAACAAGAACAAAGGCTCAAATGCCAGTACAGTCATAACAGCATCTTATAATTATAAAGGTCGCACGTATAAGGCAACCCGAACTTTACGGATAGAGTATGGTAGCTGGAGTGGAGAGTCAGAAAATTATGTTGCTGAAAGTGATACATTAGAAGTAGCAAAGAATACTAAAACAGATTATAGATCTTCTTATGACTCATCTATATCAGGTTGGACTCAAATTAATTCAACAAAAGAGTACACGGGTGAAACAAGAGAAGAAGCAAGGTATGAGAGTAATCTTAACAATACAGATCAAAATGGTGCAACATATAAGTACAAAAAACATTATTATGAATTTTTCCACATACATAATTTTTACGATAATGGTAATCGTGTTGATTCAGGCGAATATGGAGATGGTGCACATTACGCTAACAAGAGTATAGGTCATAAGAGGTGTAGTTTCAATAGCGAAGAAAATATGCCTTATAATGATTATGCAACAACCGGTAATATAGATAAGTGTGGTCGTACAATAGGTTATATGCATGCTGGATTTGGAGCCCAATACTGTATGTGGGTGACAGAATACGGAGCGACTGCAAGTACATTATGGTTTAGAAATGATGTATATGTATATGAATTGAACTACTATAAAATTAAATACAATTATTCAAGAACATATAATGTTTATAAATCAAGAAAAATCAATTACTTGTATTACTAGATATCAAAAACGAGAGTATCCCAAAGTTTGTGTAATCCTCCAAACTGATGTAAGATAAAATTACTCAGTTTGGAGGTTATTTTTATAGCAAGAAGAAAAACAGCCCACAAAAAGCATCATTTCTCTCATAATAAATAATAATTCAACCATAATTCAAGATAGTTAATGTTGTTAGAAAAAGCCTACTTTTGATATTCCAAGCAATTAATTAAGCAAGATTCCTTATCTACGAAAAGTATTTTTAAAATCCAATAATGATAACGTTTTACAATCAATGGTTTTTGTTACATCCTTAATTATCCCTTGAGAAGTCTCATGGAATAGCTTTCTATGCACATATGCCTCTCGATTTTTCCTATTAAAGGCACCCTTTAAGGAGTAGGCAATTTTTGATTGATTTCTGATATGCAAATAACCGTAATTATAATTCTCGGAAGCAAGCCAGCTTCCGGTTGCAACAGCATCTAAATCAATATTCTTTTTTGCGGATTCGGATATACCGGATTCGGGAACTAGATTTCCATTGGACCATTTATAATAAATCTTTTTGCCGTTTGTTATATTTGGAGTAAATGAAATACTTGAATATGAACCCAAGGATGACAGATAGTTTTCATCTAATTGCAGGCATATTCCTTTTTCCGTCCATGAAGAAAATTGTTCCGACAGAACAAGGATAAATAAGGAACGTAACCATACTTCCGCCAACATCTTATCGTTTTTATTGATGCACAGTCCATAGGCATGAGGTACAATACCTGTCTCATCTTTTTCTAATTCAATTTTATATATCAGTAAATTTTCTTTACCGGAATCTACAACAAGAGTTCTATCGTAATTTTCATAAGTTGTTAAATCAAGCTTATTACAGTTGGAGACATACCAGTTGATGAGAGTGTTGTTTATACTGTTATTTTCCGGATTTGTCAAATTGATATTATTTGGTTCTCTATAACTTATGTCAAAAACTTTCGCTAAAATTGTTAAATCCATACGGGTCCTCCTTTATCGAACATTCCAAAACCTGCCATCCCATTAGCATATAATGTTTTTTTATTTTTTCACCCTGGGAAATAATCAATGAAATATCTGTATCCCTGTCCAGATATTTCCAACTTGTTTTCTCCAGTATTGTATTAAGAGTCAGGTCCTTGACCAGCCATTCGTAGCCAAGAAGTCCTTTACGGTTTTCAGTAAATTTAATAAATACCTGACATATCCTACCCGAGCCGGCAGCCGGAAGGTGAGATTCAGAAGAGGGTGTTTCGGCTTTTAGCGTATAGTCTTTTCCCATATCGTAAATATTGGCACTATACAAAGATGAGAGGTATTCGGAATATAATTTCTGGTCATCACAAATGACTATATTTTTGTCTGTATTCAATAATCCGAGATGAAGTCTCTCGTACAATAATTTTAATTCACCATGTATTCCGAGGTCGTCAAGTTCCTCGTTGGTGTATTCCCGGATTGGGTTACATATCAACGGAACATCAACAGAAATACTGTTATCTCCATTTTTCCATGATTCATAAATTGAAATGTTGGAATTTAACATATGCACTACATTTAATACTTCAATAATTCCTCGATAACCTCCAGGAGTTATAGATATACCCTCAAATGACACAATCGGACGGGAAAAGGGATCTAAATCACCGGTATTAATAATTCGGGATACAATTATTCTTTCTCCGGTGGGCATAATCAAGTACTGTTTCTTCCAATCATCTGTAGACATATGGGTAAAGTCAGTCTTGTCCGGCATATCAATCATTGCCATTGCTTCATTAATCAGTCCGCTGGGAATATTATCAGTATGAATTCTATAGCCATAATCCTCATCGTCTCTGGTAAAAAGAAATCTATTAAACGTAACCACGCTGTTTTCCTCCTTATGCACTATATATAGTAAAATCCGGTAAATTATCAGCAAAAAGCTTTCTGATTGTGGCGGTTACCACCTTTAACTCCTCTAATTTTGTAGTATATTCTTTGATTTTTTCCGTATCATTGTCATATCTGGCCCTATTGGCTTTGCGGTCAAATATGCTTTTTAAATTGATATTGCATATGTCGTCTGTGTAGAATTTTATTGCTCTTTGAATGGTTTTCATTCTGCTTTCCATGTGCATACAGATTCCCATAAGATAGCTTAGACATATGTTCTGGGGAATAAATTTGGAACCGGCCTTAGGTGTACAAAAATAGGTACCATACTGCTCATTAAATTCAGATTTTGTTGTACCGGGCTGGCATGCGGAAACAGGTACCAAGGAAAAGGACCAGTTGTGTTCTTCGGTCAGATTATGGGCATAACAAAATATGACATCAAATACCTGAACTGCTAATTTTTTTAATTCAAGGAAGCCATTACTACGATAATCTGCAGGGATGACATCACTGTCGCATTTAGTAATTGTTACTACAACAGAGACATTCTCTTTCCGGCTTACTTTATTTAAGACAGAAAAATACTGATTGTATATATTGGCACCAGTCACTACCTTCGCCTTTTCGAGATTGTCCCTATATGTGTAGAGAACAGGACCTTCAACAAAAATTCTTATGATATCGGCATTCTCCATTGTTTCGATAAGCTGTGCCGTTTCTTCCAATTGCTCCTTATCTTTTGCGGAGACAGTTGCACCTCCTCTGTAATCGATGAAATGAGTTGGAATTACAAAGCAATTACTTTTATCGTTAATGTTTATATCGAAATTGAAATTGATTTTTGCAATGGTACCTTTTACCTTGCCCATAAGTGTATCAGTAGTGTAAGATCTTGCGGACCCCATTGCGTTAACTACACTGCTTATCATATCGTTATCTCCGTTCTCCGAACGTGAATTAAGATTTACAAAGCAGTCATCTTTTTTTATGCAGGAATTCACGGTTCCCTGAAAAAGAGATGATAAAAAGACTGTTTTACCTACACCAGATGGTCCAAGTATCATGTCATTTAATGAGTCGAAATTTTTTGTTTCCATTTTGATGTACCTCACTTTCATTCTAGTTAAATGGATGCAGAAAGAAGCTTATAATTCCTAATCCTGCTATTGAAAAACAGTTGAATAGCAATACCTTTTTTCTGGCTTTATCCATTTCGTTGTATGTGATGTTCCATAATATCAGGAACATATAGCCTTCAATCAGGATTGCATCTGTACAAGCGGCTTGATACGTAAGACAGTATCCTCTAATCTTTGGACTATATTTGTAAAAACCTTGAGTGACAAGCCATTTAATAAGCCAGGATAACTGATACAAAACGATGTTTATACAAAGTATTATTTTTCCAAGACACTTTAAGTTACTTTTGGTTAGTTTAGCTGCAACCATATAGTTTTGTTTTTTATCCATGTTGTCACCACCTATTCATTAATTACTATTGTTTTAGCGTTACCTACAACTGTGATGTGATTTTTGTAGATTTCCACGATACAGTTCTTGTGTTTTTTCCATACTTCATATCCTTTGTAGATTCTGTTCGATGGAAGTTCAGACTCTCCAAAATGTCTGATGATGTTACCATATTTATCAATGGTATGAACAATACAACCGGGGATATAGCAGGTTGTTAAAATTGCTATGAGCTGGTCGTTTTCGGATTCCTTTTCTTTTGATTTGGAATTTTTTGTACTGTTTTCCTCAGCTTTACTTTTGGATTCATTAATCTCTTTCTGAAGTTTTTCCTGTTGGGTTTCGATTATCTGCTTGTCTATATCCGAAAGAATGTCACCCTTTTGAATCGCGTCTATGTACATAAAATTCCTTGGCTGGGCGAGGATTGCTTCAATGTCATTAGATGGTTCATCTGGGACAATTTCATGAGGCAGAATTGCAGTGTAATCTTTGGGTGGTTGTATTAATTTGTTTATTTTGTCTTTTGTTAATTCATTTTGAATTGTAAAATATTCGTTACTCATTTCATACCTCCTTCAAATCGTCTTCAGTAATGGCAGTGTCAATATCTTCTTCTTCAGGCCGCTCAGATATTCTGCTTTTGTAGTTTATAACTACAGAGTCAACAAGATTCCTTATATTACGTCCGTTGCCATAAACACTTCCTCGTTCCTTTGTCTTTTCCTTGTCTGACGCAATAATAGCTTTAACGTTTGGAATTAACGTTGTTGGCAAGGTAAGGTTTCGTTTCTCAAGATGATAGGTAAAAATATCTAATAATTCATCGTCGGTGTATTCGTCAAAAAGGATTCTTGTCTTAAATCTTGAGTCAAGGCCATCATTGCCGTGGTTAATTGCATAAAGCATCTTATCAGGATAGCCGGCGATAATTATCATTAATCTATTTTCATCTGCTACAGCATTGATTTTTTCGATAACTCCCTGTGAATACGATGAAGTATTATTTTCGTTAAGACAGAGGGAGTAAAACTCATCGATGAAAAGACAACCACCTTCAGCACGGCTCAGATACTCGCTTACTCGCTCTTCCCACATGCCCACATATCCGGCAATAAGATCTCTGGCGGAACATTCTATAAAGACATCCTTTTTCAGAAGTCCTAATTGCAAATATATCTTGGCCAAAAGTTTTGCAATGGTTGTTTTACATGTTCCGGGCTGACCTAATAAACACAGATTCATAGGAATCGAATCGCCGGTCTGAATTCCTCTTTTTCTGAGTTTTAGATCTCCCTTAGATGATGTTACCAGCTTGTTGACCGCTTTTTTCACATTATGCAGTCCGGGAAGCCGGTTAAGCTGTGCCAGAAGAGACTCTAAGGAATTGTCATCATTGTAATCTCCAAGTAATGTAATTACGTCAGAGTGGACAATACCATCATATATGCTGTCATTTTTTGCAACTCTATCATTTGCTATTGTGTTGAGATTATCAATCATTGTCATCACACCCCTTGCCCCTACAAATTTAGGACTTCTCTTTGATTTTTCTATCAGTAATCGTATTTCTGTTTCAGAACCCGGGTAGATGTCAATCCGCCTGCTGTTTATTGACTTATAAAATATAGAAAGTAAAGCGTCGGTTGAATATTCAATAAAATTAATGGTTGTAGGAAAGCGGGAAGGCATTCCTGGATTAAAATTAAGGAGATTTTCGGTTTCATTTTGATATCCACCAAGAATCACTACCAGACGTTTTCTGTATTTGGTTATTGAGTTTAACAAAATCTCCAATGCTTCTTCACCATGTCCGGAATTCTTACCTTTTGTCTTATCACCGATTAAGGTGTATGCTTCGTCTATAAACAGAACCCCATCTAATGCCTGTTGAATGAATGCTCTCATTTTGGCTGCACTGTCACCGGTGTAAGGTGATTCAAGATCACCTTTATCAATTTCCAGGACGTGTCCCTTTTTTAGTATTCCGAGTGCCTTGAATAATTTGGCGAATAGTGGAGCAATAGTTGATTTACCGCTTCCCGGAGGTCCGATAAAGAGCATGTTATATAATTCATTTTGCAGAGGAGGGAGACCATTGTTCATACGTTGTTCGTTGATTTTAGCCGATTTTATCAGATTATCGGCAGATTCAATTACCTCTGTCTGCTCGGAAAAGTTATCTAATTCATCTCTTACTTTCTTTACCTCGTTCCAATCGGCATTTGTCCACATGAAGTCTTCTTTTTCAAATATACCTATAGTAGCCTTCTTTATTTTAACGCGTTTCGTGTAGCGGTTATAAGCTGTTTCGAGAGTCTCGTTGATACAATTACCGGATGAGTAGTCCTCGGAAAAATTCTCGACAGATAAGAGATTATGTAACATTGTCTCAGCATCAGGGCTTAAGGAGCAACGATATTCATCTCTTGCTCTTTTTTCTGTTATTTCTATTAATTCTTCTTTTGTATAAGGAGAAATATCAACATTTACAAGCCTGTGTTTGTTTTCGGGATTATTAATAAATGCTGCACCCACACTTTTGGATGATTCCAGTATAAAAGTGATTTCATTGCTTCTTCTATTGATAACCGTCAGCAGCGAGGTAATTAATTCCTGATTAATTTTGAGGGAACCATCCTGTTGGATAAACGCTTTATCAATATTGTCTGAAAAGGTAACAATAACATCTTTTATCTTTTCAAATAACTGGGATATACCTTTCATGCCGGACTGGGAATGTGCTACTATCAGTTCTTCCAGATTGATAACCTGAATGCTCTTATTTTTCCTGATTCCATGGTCGAGAAGGATTTCTGCAATTACTTTCTTTATAAGTGATTTACCTGACAATTCATCGCCTGTAATGATGATGGATTGGGTTCTGATAGAAATGCCATCTTTCCCGCCGGTTGCATCGAATACATCTTTTCTGTCAATCAGAGCTGCTAATGTCTGCTTAATATCATCGCATCCAATGACATGATTAGATGAGAATGCAATATCAACTGAACTTTCATGATTTGTTACAGGTACACTAAGTGGTTTTGAAATTGTAGGCTTTGGTATATCCGTTTCTACTTTTGGAGGGGAAGGAATAATTCCGACAGTTTTTTTGGAATCATTACAATTATTATTTTTATTATTATTTTTATCCGGTATATCTTGGGCAGTTATTGGTGTCTTAACGGACTTTATTTCAGGAGAAATAACAGTATGTCCAAGGGCAAAATTTAGTTCATCAGCTGTAAATTCTACTGCACATTTGATTTTGGACAGATGGCATCTTGGACATACATCAACACGTTCAAAAGTTGAGAACACACCACATTTTTCACATGTTATTCTATATTTTCTGCTCATTGCGAATCCTCCTAATTTTTAAAAATTTTGTATCCATATATATATTGCCTCAAGAAATGGAATATTAAACCATAGCATTATAAAAATACCTGCAAGATATGAATAGAAATAACTTTCAATCGGGTAATCCAGCTGGACAATTTTAATGGTGTCTTTATCTGGTTTTTGATACAGCACACGTTTGAAATTTCCTTCTTTCACGTAACTTATCATATAGCACTTTGATATATAATCGCTGCTTAGGACATCAACTGATATTTCATCAAATTTATGTGTTGTAAAATTGTATGCAGTGAAGGTATAGGTATTCTTTGCGCGACGCATTTTAAAGCGTTCTTTGCGGTTATACATATATTTACTAAATAACTGAACTTTATTACCTGATAAGGAATCGGCTGTTATATAAATGTTTTTCTTTCCCTTATATATGCACATTATAACTAAAACCAAAGTTATTATTGCTGAAATCATGGAACTTAAGAAAATGGCAATAATATTGGATTCATGAATTATTCTGCATTTCGATATGAGTAATGAAATAACAAGAGGCAAGAAAAAATTCAGCTTCATATCAATGGGATTAATTTTCTTTTTGCCAGGGACAAAAGCACCAATAATAAACGTAACTGTTAAGAAAGGTCCAAAAAACAAATTGAGAATTAACCACATTAACGGAGTTCCAAATGTTGTTCTATATCCCTTACATAACATTACGAAAGAACTTATTATTAAAATAATCCATAAAAAAATCATAATAGTGGTAAGGTTCTTCACATCATTGTTTGAATTTATCAGATTAATAAGGTTTGAGATTGATTTTGTAAAATATTCTTTCAGCGTCATTATGTACTACCTCTTTTGAAACGTATTTGATAATCTCCGGATCACCGACATATCAGTAATCCGGAAATACATTCAATGTGATATGCCCTATTTATAGGAGATTTTTAAGCCACAAGTCGGACATGTCCATCCACCCGCAGGAGCCATCCATGGAGACCATGTCATGGTTACTCCACAGTGTGGACATTCTTTTGAATGGGGTTCACTCCTAAAACGAATTAAATTTTTCATATTGTACCTCTTGAAAGTTACTGCTTGATTTAAAATGGTCAGTTCCAGTTGTCTGGAATTGCCTGTTATTTGGTTACAATAACTAAATGCCTTAAATTTGATAAAATGTAACCTTTGGTAGAAAAAAATTTAGAATTAAGGTAAGTAAATAAAGTTCTTGATGTAGTAAAACTGTGTTATAATATGAACATAGATTGTGAAACAAACAAGGAGAGTTAATAAAAAAAGTAGTGATGCCAAGAAGTTTACAGTACATTAGTACAGGTGCATTTAATGAATGTAATAGCATTGAAGTGGATTGGCAGGATATTGAGTCTTTTTTACATTTGAAGATAAGATAAATGGTGGTTTCAAACGAGTCTCGAAAGACGAATATATTAAAAATTATTTACCATGGTATGATGACAAGAATTCACATTAAAAGACCAAATTACATATGCTGATTGATATATTATCGGTATATAGAGAAAATCACCTGCAAAATAAAGAAATAGTTTCATCAATGGCAATGTTATTTTTGAGCAATGTAAGAAACAGAGAATTGTCAGATTTATAAAAATATTTTCCTCATAGAGTTAATTTTGTGGTATTATATACATATATTTTTTAGTATGGTTTTTGAATGGCTTCGTTATATTATAAAATGTGAGAAGTTTTCTGCTTTAGCGACAAAAATGTCAAATTTATGAGGTTTGTTATGTTTTGTATACGTTTTAATTATGAAAATATATTTATGTCTTTGTGTAGTATAGCCGAAAAAATAAGATATTGTATTGTAAATAAGTTAATTAATTCAGATATGTATATGTGGGCTTGCAGAGTATTAATGTGGGCAATCAAATGAGAAGCAATTTCGGATGAAGTAGAGGTTATGTATATATGGATAGTTTTATAAGTACTAACAAAATAAAGAATGAATATAATTCAATGGATACTGTAAATCTATATGAAGATTTTACATATAATATAGGTTTGTTAGAAATAGAAAAATACTTGTTGATGAAATATGTAAATAAACAGGCAAAGATATTAGATATAGGATGTGGATGTGGACGAGCGACATTTGGAATGTATGAGATTGGCTATCGAAATATTGTAGGAGTTGATATTTGCGAAAATATGATTAACAAGGCAAAAGAGATAAGTAAAGTTAGAAATGAGGATATCATATTTTTGAATGATAACATATTAAATATAAAAATGAAAGATATTGATGTTGCAACATTTTTGTTTAATGGTTTGATGACTATACCCGGATTGGAAAATAGAAAAAAAACTGTTAATCATATATGCAAAATTCTTAAACCGAGTGGATTTTTTATATTTACAACTCCAATAATACCGGAAGATTATGATGAAAAGGTCGAAAAGATTAATATATCACGTTATTTTAAAGCGTATCGTTATGAATATGGGGATAGATTGTTTGATGGAGAATACTATATTCATTTTGATTGTGATGATGATATTGTAATGTTGTGTTCAGATTTAGAACTGGTAGAAACCGATGTATGTGAGAGAATATGTTCACAAAAAAATCGTGGATATAATCTTGTACATAGAGCAAAATATTGGATATTTAGGAGGAGGTGAAATTATGGAAAGCAAGAAAGTAAAAGTTATCGTTAAAGATATTACTGTATCTATGGGATGTTCAGATGGCCAGTTAAGACCAGGAAAAGGTAATAGAAATGGAGAGTGTTAATTAATATTCGCCATTAAAAACGATGATAAAAAAGGAGGCTGCTATAGTTGTAGGGATGCTTGCAACTATAGCAGTAATATTTATGATTACAAGAAATATAAACAATGTTGAAATAGAAGTGGAAGAACGTTTGGCTGATGAACTATATTTTGATGAAGATTTTATAAATTCTATTGATGGGTCTGATGGAGATATTTCCGCTATAAAAGATGGAATATATAAAAACAATAAAAATACAAGTTATTTTCCACTTTCAATTATGTGGGAATTAACAAATAGATGTAATTTCAGATGTCCATTTTGTTATATCAATACTGAAAAGGCAATTCGAAAGCCATACCACTCTTTTGAAAAAATAAAATCAATAATTGATGAATTAGTAGATATGGGGATGCTATTTTGCACTATTTCAGGTGGAGAATGTCTTCTGCATCCAGATTTTAAAAAAATATATTTGTATTTAAAAAAATGTGGTGTTTTGGTTTCTGTTTTTACGAATGCATATTTAATAAATGAAGAAGTGTTGGATTTATTTTCTGAGTTTAAACCATATAAAGTAGAAGTATCCATTTATGGGATGGATGAAGATACCTTTTTTAATACTACGGGTCAACATGGATTTGAAATTGTATTAGACAATGTATTAAAATTAAAGAAAAGGGATATAAATGTCAGATGTAAATCACCAATAACATCGTTTACAAGCAGTAGTATAGTTTCTATTAAAAATTGGTGTATAGATAACAATATACAATTTTATTGTTCCGATGAGTTGTTTGATTCATATTATGGTGAGAGCTCTGCAAAGTATAAAGTTGATGATGATATATATAAGGAAGCTGTAAAAAATAGAGTAAATAGTATAATTAAAAATTCTAACCATATATATGGTAGAAAAAAAGCATGGGATTGCACAGCAGGGAAATATAGCGGAGTTTTAGCTGCGGATGGCTTTTTTTATCCTTGTATGTCTTGCGTTGGGCGAGAAAAGTATAAAATTTCTATAGATGAAGGTATTAAGAAGGCTATCGATATTCGAAGAAAAATAATAGATAAAGAAAAAAATAAAATATTAGATTTTTGTAGTGGATGCAATATGTGCAATGTCTGTGACAAATGTATAGTGAGTATGGATGTTGATGGAATTGAGAAAATTGAGACTAATTGTCAGTTTATGAAATCTATTTCGAAGTCAAGAATCGTTCAAGATAAAGATGTAAAATAATCTAGATATGGACAATATCCGAGTGGCATGATAACTGGTATGCAATATCACCAATTTTTAAATTTTCCAAAGAAGCCCGTACTGCTTTTTATACCACAAATGTCATTGAATCGCTTAATTCATGCCATCGCAGATTAAACAAGCAGAGAAGCGTATTTTCAAACTCACAGGCGTTTATGAAGGCACTATACCTAGGAACTATTGAGATAGTCCAAAAGTGGACAATGTCAATCCGCAACTGGGGAAAAGTCCATGGCGAACTCGAAATTATGTATCCTGAGCGAATGTCAATATAGCAATAAAAGCTGGATAGTTAAGGGTAAATACACACTTTTCTGGGTGCTCTTGACATACCAGCTTATTTTTGCTATTAAATAAACAATGGCTTAACCACAGAAATCTGCTGTTAAGCCATATCAAATATCATAGAAGATTAGAATTTACAGAAAAATTTCATACCATACACGCTTTTGTTCATCGCATTCTTCAAAAGATGAATGTAAAAATTGAAGCCAAGACATATAGCTTTCGGGAGTATATCTTGTTTTTTCTGACATAGAATCTTGTGGATAAAAGGAAAAGAATGAATCTATATCCTGCCAGTCGATTTCAATATTTTTATTACATCCCTCAAACGCAGCACGACTAAGGTATTGAAGGTTTTTTGGTAAACGTATTTTTCTTAGATTTTTACATTGTTTAAAGGTAAAAGGACCAATGTATATTGTATAATCAGAAAAGATAATTTCCTGTATACAGGACAAAATATCTTTGTTACCTTCATGCAAAAAGTAGATATTGGATATGAATAGCATACCATCTGGTATGGTAGCTATATTGCCTTTTAATTGCAAAGGTAAAAAATTATAGATTAGACTCTCTCGTTTTTCTTCATAGTTGCATTGTATGGTTTTGTTATTATATTTAATATCATATAAACTATTTTCTATATCATAAAAATCTTTTTTATTTAACAGTCCTTCCAACCTATAAATATCTCTTAAGATAGATAAATTATACGAATATATAATGTTATCTAACATATCAAGGCTGTCTATAATAAGATTTTTAACATATACAGTAAATGTTGTTATTAGCCAAGTGCAATTGGAAGATTTTAGGTAAGTAATTACTTCCTGAAATACTGTTGTGTTGTTGGTTTTAAGTTGTTTTGTTAATACATCTTTGTGGAGGGCTGAAAATATTCCATCAAGAAAGAGGCTACTTCTATATGATGGTTCCGGATTATCAGATAAAAAATTAATCAACAGCTCTGTAAGGATTCCATCGTTTTTAGGTGTGAAATTTGACATGCATCCTTGATATGAGAGATAATACCATCCGTTAATACAAAATATATCATTTGATGAATGCAGGATAGTATCAATTTCCTTTTGAGATAATATTTTATTCTGCGATTTGTTATGTATTTTTAATTTATATAACATTTCTTTTTTTATTCCACCATGACGCAAAGTAGCTAATATTCTGTGAATTTTATCTTTTATTGGTTTATAGTTATCATCTATTAAGCATATTATTTTCATACGTTTATCAATAGTAGAAATCAGAGTTGATACTGCCTTCTTGTCTGGAACACCTATAATTATTGCAGTATTTAAAGAATTACCATATACATCTTTTAGAGGTAGAAATTCACTTTCTGAGTATTTGCCGTTAATATTTGTAATATTTACTTTTTCAAAAATTGGATTATTATCATACCGGACAAAAAATTTAAATGGTATTTGTGTTCTTGCTTTTTGTATTTCTTTAATTTCACTATCAAAGCTATGGGTATATATTACCTCAGGATAATATGAGTGAGATGAAAAAAACAAGCTATTAATATCAATGTTTTTTGGCATGTTAGTATCAGGCAATTTTATATAGCCACAATTTAGGTTAATATAATAAATTTGTCCAATTATAAAACCAGCTTTCTCTTCTTCTGAATAATACGTGGAAAAAATTCATATTTTACTGATTCTTTATAACACACAATATCTGAACCACTGTTTATAACTGTTTTAATTGTTTTTGAAAGTATTTCTGTACATATTGATGGAAGGAAACTTTTTTTTCTATATTTTCGTAGGAGTTTTTCAAATATACAATACAAATCAGTCAGTAATTTTTTGGCTAGAAGTTGTCGGTCAGTTAATTCATCATTATCAGGTATATTTTCATAATATGTAGAATCTATATCATCATCGATACAAAATATATACTTTATATTAAAATTAGTATAAAATATACGGATGAAGTAGTAGTCTTTATCTGGGAGATAGATAGAGGTAGATTTGAGAATGTTATATATATCAATGGCATCAACAGCTTTAAGAGGAAAAGTACACAAAGTTAATGCAAATTCTAAGTCTAAATCTCTTATGAACCAAAATGGAGCCCCAAATAATCTTTTGATTTTTGCAGGCAGCTCCCTCATAAGGCTGAGTAAGTATGAAAAGCCAGACAGGTTAATTAAAAAGTCTAAGGCATCAAGGCTATTATTAAATTTATGTTTAGTTGATAATGCAAAATTGGGTGCAGAATCGGGATAATAATCTCTTTGCAATCTATAATAGTCAATCAGTTTTAAAAAGTCAGTCAGGATGTTTAAATCAAATTCATTAGTATGGACCAATTTACATAGAAGATGAGTGACGGTAATATTGAAATCATCTTTCAATTTGTCACAGATATATTCTTCTACTGTCATGGAAGATAAATAGATTTTTGCTTCCGGTGCACCTATTAAAGTGAATAATATAATTTGCTTAAAACTATATATATCATCTGCATATGATATATTATTGCTGAGGATGTCTACGATTTTGTTAATATCACTTTCGTTATCATTAGATACAAAATTGATACTATTAGCAAAAGTAATAAGATTTTCTGAACAGTAATATCTTGAGAGACTTCCAACATTTGTTGACAGAAGATTTCGTGCAAATTTCTTTTTATCTTCTGTAGTACCGCGTCTAAATTTACCAATATCCATTGAAGCACCAAAATCCAGAATTTGTACCTGTTCCATGGAATTAACATATATATTTTCGGGAGTTAAATCTGCATGAAGTATTCCACGGCTGTTAATATATTTTATTGCATCAGAAACTTTGAGCAATAAATGAATTTTTTCTTCTGTAGTTATGTGTGTAATATATTCGGAAAATACCTCGCCTTCAACGGTCTGGATAAGTCCGTATATTACATCTGAAGAAGTGTCAGAAAAGGTTGTAAAATCAAAAATATAAGGCGAATTATCTCCGGCTTCTGTTATCATTGCTTTGTGATTGATATCATATTCATGCGCTGCAATCTGAATAAGTTTGTTTGTAATTGTTTTTTTCTGGGATTCAGAAACTGTAGAATTGAAAACAAGTACATCATTACTATTTCTTACGAAAGAATATCTGTTATTGAATGGAATATATTCTTTGATTACACATGGTTTTCCTGTCTCATCCTTTGCAAGGTAAGTGAATCCGGATCCACCCCTGCCAATGTTTTTATCAATTATGTAGTGATGAACGGGCTCACCATTTTTTAAGCATTTGTTAATTATTGTATTTCTTTTCATTGGACGATAACTATTCATTTTTCACCTCATCTGGTATTACATATTTTATATACCATTTTAATTTCATTTATGTATTTTGGATTGACTTTTTTGGTTTCGCAATAATCTATCATTGCCTGAACATACATTGAAAAAGTTGCCGGGGTCAGGATTATGGAACCGGCTATTGCTTTTTGTAATTGTCTGTGTTTGGGAGCAAGTGTTCGTTCAGGAGAAGAGTATTTCCAAGGAATTTGTGCAAGAACAGAGTCCTTAAAATCTTCTTTTATAATATCTAAAAAGTCCTGCTCATTCATAATTCTACTAATATACACATGAATATTTTTTATATTAGAGAGGTTAGAAATAATAGCTGCATCCTCCGGTGTATATGGTTTTGAATACAAAATCATAGAACCGCTTTCCAAAAAGCCTTTTTTTGAAAGATAGTCTGCCGAAAGTATGTTTTTTATTTCGTTCATTTGATCGGAGTCTAAATTTAAAAGTAAGTGTTTAAATATTATTCCGTCTAAAATTGCCTGAAATTCCTTTTGGATAATATTTGGAGTAACCTTTCTTCCGGAAACTTCTTCTTCAATATCTTTTATTATGTCTTTAATTTTATCGCTAGGATAATAGTCTATATGAGTACTGATTTTATTCAAAAGAGATGCTTTGTCTTCATAAGCATCTGATTCAGGAAGTATCGTATATGATAATTGCTCAAATCTTATTCTTCTTGATTTCCAATCGGTACCATCGTTGGACATAAGAAAATTGTCTCGGTCTGTTTCTGATAGGCTTAAGAGGAACAGTCGGATAATCTTTTTTAATGCGGATAATCTTTTGTCAGCAGAACTTCTGAGTTCATTTTGGTTTTCCTCATTATCAAGCCATTCAACAATGTATGAAAATGGATATTCTTCTTCATACGTCTCATCAGAAGAGGTTAGCTTTTCATTTATTTTGTTAAATACGGTCCTTGTCCCTTGAAGGTCATGGGGAGTTGGCTGCATAGTTAGTAAATCATTATAGGTTATTCCGGATTTATCATTTCTAACAGCCGGCATTCCAAACTCTGAATATATTTCAAATATTCCTTTTTCTTCTAGCTTTTTGATAAGAGTGGGTTTTGAATCGTGGGAACTGTCCGGGGTATCGTCGTATATACTTTCCACCGGTATCTTTAGTGCAATACAAAAAGTTAGAACAATATCAAAAAGATCCCGGTATAGTATGAGTTGATTTTTCTGCATTTCGTCCAAAAGTATTGAGTACCATTTGAGTCCGGAGTTTTCCTCATCTTCGCTTTGCATATAGAAACAGTAAGTAAAAATATTCTCTTTATTTAATGTTCTATACAGATATTTCTTAATATCTGTTTCAGTAGTCAAATGATCTTCTTTAATTTTTCTTATTTTTTCTCTATAAGAATTACAAAATTGTATTAACTGATCTTCATACCTGGTCGCTTTCTTCATATACAAAGACCTCCCTTTGAAATAAGTATACCACAATAAATTTCATATAAAAAGACCATTCTTACCTGACTTCCCGTGTTTTGATTTACTTATAAAAACACAGGAGGGCAAGAAAATGGATAATGAAATGACTATGATAAATGAAATGGCAACTAAAAAATCGGTTATGGAATTACTTGAGAATACAATATATAGAAGAGCTTTTTCATCATGTGTTCGGAAAGCTATTAATGAGACGGGACTTGACGCTTCATATTTTGAGGACCTGTTCAACGATGCGGTTGACGTACTCATATCTGAATGCATTCCGAAGTACAGAGCTGATAGTGGCGATTTTTTAACCTATTCAATGTATATTATTGAAAAAAGGTTGTATCGCATGAGTAGGAAGTACAAGCCAATCAAAATTCCTGAAAAGAAAAAACTGGAATGTAATAAAGCGAAGAAACTCATAAACGAGTTAAGAATTATACAGTCAAACCTCGATGAAAATGAAATGAAGAGTATATTGACCAAAAACGGAATAGAAATAGAGACAGTGATGAAAATATATATGTACGAAAAGATAGAGTCTCTCGACAACGACGAATCGGAATATTCGTTGTATGAATCCATTTCAGATGAAAAGGATGAGTATGATAATATTATCATCAAAGAAATATCATCAGGACTTGAGAAACTAATGGAAAAAACTCTTACGAAACGCCAAAGAGAGATTGTGTACAGATATTTTTATCAAAGTAAACCGTCTTTTACAAAGGTAGCTAAGGCACTCGAGGTCTCGTCACATGCAGTAAGAAAATCGATAAAACAGTCTATAGTTAAGCTCAAGAAAGAAGCTGAAAAATATGGTATAAAAAAAGAAGATTTGATATATTTCAGTAAATAAAAACAAACCTGCTTGCGGTAATAAAAACAATGATTGCGGTTATAATATATAATACGGAAAGAAATTATTGAGATAGTCAATAATAAAAACGAAAAAAGCGTTTTTAACATTGACTATCTGCCAGGGGAATGGTATTATTTAATTACATTGAAATAGGAGGATACACAAATGAGGTTACTAAAAATGGCTGTAAATGGTTTAACACTGTTTAAAGGAGCTGTGAACATTGATTTTTTTGCAGAGCAGAGGGTTTCAAGTGACAATAATGAAATGGTGTCACCTTGCTTTGGCAGTGTGTACACAAATAACGTTATGTCTGTTGTTGGTATTAATGCATCTGGAAAGACGTCTTTACTAAAAGTAATTTCGTTTGTAATTGAGTTTATTAATGGAGAGTCGGTTAATAACATTAATAACAAGGATATTTTAAAGGATTCAGAGAAGATAGAGATTATTGTTTTCTTTTTTGACCCGGGAAATGGTGTATGCAAACTGGAATCAGAGATTATCAGAATAAAAGATAATGAAATTGATTACAGGTATATCATCAATAGTGAACGCTTGTGGGTTAAGAAAACATCAAGAGTAAAATCCAAAAAAGACTTGTTTGTATTTGATGATGACCAGTTGTCAAAGGTTAGAGATAATGGGGCTGAATTTTTAAAGGACGATACCAGTATTGTAATATCTCTTAATAAAAACAAGGGATTTTATCTTAAAGATTTAATAAGGTTAACGAATGTAAATTTTTTGGGACTCATTGGAAATTTCCCTCATGAATTAATTGCTTTTTTAGACCCGAGTATTGAAAATATCTCTTTTGATAAAAAGACAGGAGAGGCAAAATTAAAATTCTACGATAGGGAGGAGATTGTTGTTGCAAATCCGATTCTTTTTGAACAGTACCTTTCATCAGGGACAATTAAAGGAATTAATATATTTATCAATGCAATGATAGTGTTTGAAGAGGGAGGATATCTAATTGTTGATGAGCTTGAGAACCATTTCAATCGTGAAATTGTTGCTACATTGGTAAGATTCTTTATGAATAAGAGTGTAAATAAAAATGGAGCGACATTAATCTTTTCAACACATTATTCGGAATTGCTTGATGAATTCGAGCGCAATGATGGTATATATATTGTCAGGAACAGAAATGGTATATACGCACAAAAGCTTAGTGAGATTCTTACGAGAAATGATATAAAGAAGAGCGAAGCTTTCAAGAGCGATTTCCTTGAAGGGACTGTGCCAACCTATGAATCTTATATGCAACTAAAGAGAGCAATTATTTTAGGAAAAATTAAGGAGGAGTAACTAAGAATTGGCAAACGATAAAATAATAGCGTGTATATGTGAAGGAAGTGCCGAAAGCGTAATAGTCAATAAACTGATGGATGCCGGAAAACTTATTTTTACAAGAGATGATTTGTTGGATAATGAAGTACTCAGATGCAGAAGTGCAAGAAAATTTGAGGACAGATACTTAGGAAAAGGTTTTACAAAGAAAATAATTGTCTATAGAATTCTGGATTCAAGAAAGGAAGATTTTAAGCTTCGTAAAGTTTACGAAGCAAAGGTTGATGTTGTTAATGTGATTACAGCACCTGAGATAGAAATGCTTATCATTGTCCATAAAGGAAAATATGCAGAATACAGTAGGGTAAAAAGCCATATCAAACCCAGTGAATTTTGTAAAGAAACCCTAAAGTTGTCATCTGTAAAGACAGCTGAATTTATTGAGAACTATTTTTCAGATATAGAGGATTTACTTTATGCAATTAAAGAATATAAAAGATTATCCAATATTCCCAAGAATGAAATATGTCTTGCAGACCTTATTATAGAATAAAAGATTGCAAAAAGTGCTATGTCCGCAATTGTGGATATAGCACTTTTTTTCGTATCAAATATATAAGGCTGGAGCAATGTATTGAAAAAAAATATTTTTGGAGAAACATAGTTAATAAATCTTAAAAGATGAGGCATTTAATAAGTAGAAAAGCTTAAGGAGGATTATCATATGGATAACAAAGAAAAACTTAATAAAACAGAAGATAATGAAGAATTCATCATTCCTGAATTTGAAGATTATCAGAGCAAGAAAAAACCTGATGTTGACGAAGTCATAAAGAAGCTGAATGAGAGGATTACTGCATTAGAAGCTGAAGAAAATACGTTTGAGGAGATAAAAAAAATATTGGAAAAACACAATTTCAAATATTTATGCGATCCAGACTTGAATGCCGTTGAAATTATGTTTGATGAAAGACCGTTCCGAGTTCAGATAATTTTAAATGAATATAGGCTTGAATTGAAGTTGATATTTCCATTTGCAGCTCAGAGTGCTGCTCTCGCAGTTATCGCTCTATTTATGATGAACTTCAACAAGGACAAAGCATTTGCTAGTATGCATTTAAATCCGGATAATGGCGAGATGTCCATGAAATACTCATATTTTATTTCAAAAACAGCAGGGCTTGACGAAGATGACTTCTGGTTATACATGACCTCGATAATCATGCCGGCAATTGAGAAAGAATATGTGATACTTCATTGTATGTCAACAGGAAAAGTACCGGATGAATATAGAGAATACTACAGAACCCTTTTAGAAAAATCTCTAGCAGTAATAAATGATGAAAATGAATCTGTAGATGATATTGAATATGGTTTCATAAATCCGGAAGAAGCTAAGGAAACTAACATTTTTAGTGAACCGGTAGATTTGTTTAAAAAATTTAATGAGGATGCTGATATATCCGAAGAATACGTAAAAAAGAGGATGGAAGAAATTTTGAAAGAGATACAAGAAGATGAAAATAATGTATTGCCATTTGACGAAGAAGATACTCCTTATGAAGAATGATGGAAGGAGGAAATGAGATGATAGAAAAAGAAGAATTAATTGACAAGGCGAAAAGAATTGTCATGTCAGTATTCGATAATGCACCGATTCGTATGTATGAAGAACCTACACCTGAAATAATTAAAAATGTAATTATTGAGATTGATGGCAGATATGTAGGAAATGGAAGTGAAAAACATTCAATTATTATTAATCACAACAACAAGGAAGAAATGTTCATAATGGTTGATGAAAGTACATACAGCAGGTCGCTTAAAGAAAACAAAACGATACAGCCCGAAGAAAAACTGTCTGTCATTGCAGTTAGGGTTGCCAATCTGCCAATTTACATTACTGTCAGCGTTATTCGACTTGAGGAGAAAAATATATTTTCCAGTATAAACAGCCTTTATAATAAGGCAAAGTATATCAAAGAGTTTTATAGGTTGGAAGTGTATAAGCAGGAAGCAATATTAAGACAGTTGAAAGGAAAGCAGTGTGGCAAATATGTTAAATAACTATTTTAACTCTAGAAGGGAGCAGCTGGTAAGGTATGCCATTACTAAAGAAACATATCCACCGGATACTCAGCGAGGTATTGAGTTTATTTTAAGAGATTCTAATGATTCAAGACATAAGGTAGAACAGAGATTGTCATATATTTTAAATATTTTACCTATAAATTATGAACGAATTCAGGTAACTGCGGAAGAAGTTTTTAACAAACTTGATACTAAGTTTTTTAAAATGGAACGGCAAAAGAAACTAATTAAAGATGTGTATGCTTCAAGAGAACGAGCAGGCAAAAAAGGGTGCTGTTTATTATTTGTCGGGCCTCCTGGCGTTGGGAAAACAGCTTTTATGACGGCAATTTCAGAGGCTATGCAGCTTCCTTTTGAGTGTATTCCGTTGAATGGATGTTCAACCCCATTTGAACTCGAGGGTCTTGATCCAGGATACGAGTCAGCTGATGCGGGTGCAATTGTTAGGGCTTATGAATTACATGGCACTAGTGAAATGATATTGGGATTAGATGAGTTTGACAAGGTAAACAGATGTTCAAAAGAAGGTGACCCCATGAATGTATTTTTAAGACTTTTTCAGGGATTGCATTATGATAAGTACCTGCAATGTCATATTAGTACAGAAAATACAATCTTTATAGCAACTGCAAATAGCATAGAAGATATTCCTGAAACTATATTAAACAGATTCAATGCAATTATCTATTTTGATGAGTACACATATGAAGATAAATTTATAATAGCTAAACAGTATGTCATTCCGGAAGTGTTAAAAATTTATAATCTGTCATCCGCAAATGTCACGTTTGAAGATTGCACGATTGAATATATTATTAGAAATTATTGTGAAGATGCGGGTGTACGGGATCTGAAAAATAATATAGAGAAAATAATATGCCGTATTATTGGTTCAGGTGGGGCAGATTTATCAACAGTTGTTACACCTGATTATGCTGAAAGTGTTCTTAATGAATTAGTAGAAGAAACACAGGGGTTGCGTTTTATCAGAAATAAAGAGCACTATACAGACTCTGTAGCGAAAGAAATTAAAAAGTGCTTGGAGGAATCAAAGAAAAATACTTCATTTGATCCGGATCGTTTTAAAACAGAAAAGATGCGTCAGAAATTGGATTACCTTCTTGCCTGCCGAAAAGAAGACAATACATTCAGAGATGAGTTTAATCCCTTAAAACTCAGTGATTTGTTACATAAAAGTTTGTTCGGAATGGACAATGTAATTCGTGAAGTTACCGGCTTCTTTTATACCGAGTATTTAAAGGGGAAAAGACTTAATAGCAACTTGGTTCTTGTTGGTGATCCAGGGATTGGTAAAACTACTATAGTTAATAATATAGCTATAGCATTGAACTACAAGTACATAAAAATTTCACTTAATGGTATCAGTAATGTCAAAGAACTTCGCGGTACACCAAGCACTTATACAGGAAGTGAACCGGGTCGTATTATGAAGGGTATCAAAACTGTGGGTACAACCAGAGCTATTATGCATCTTGATGAAATAGACAAACTTAAAGCTGAATATGCGTCAGCACTGCTTGATTTGTTAGATCACAGTTTTACTGATAATTATCTTGATGTAAGTGTTGATTTGACACAGACAATTTTTATAGCAACTGCAAACGATTGGACAAATGTTCCGGCTGTTATAAGAGACCGATTCGTAGAGATTAAAGTAGATGGGTACACACGTTATGAAAAAGAAAAAATCATTTCAGACTACATCATACCTAAAGTTGAGGAGTCTTATGCTGCAAGTGGTGTATCTATCTCCATGGATGATAAAGCGATGGAGTATCTGTTAAAAACGTATGCCTCAACATTTGGAGTTAGAGATGCTGAAATGGCTATACAGCGTATATGTTCAGGTAAACTTGTGGATCAGACGGGTGAGGAAAATTGGATGAAGATTGCCATTAGCATAGATGATGTTCGTAAATATCTTGGAGAAGAACCTATTCCAAGAGGCAATTTCCCGAGTGAAGCCGTTTCCGGAGTTTCAAAGGCTTTGGCAGTAAGTGATAATAAAGGCAGTACGTTTGCAATTGAGACAAGACTTCTTGAAGGTGAAGAGACTCTTGAAATAACAGGACTGCCTAAGGAGATGGCGGTAGATTCCGTAAGGGTAGCAGTAACTTGTATTAAGGAAATGTATCCAAATATTCTTGATAGGAAACATATACATGTTCATTTTGGCGAAGGTTCTGTACAGAAGGATGGACCTTCTGCAGGAGTTGCATTATTTATGAGTATTCTATCTGCTGCGTTAAATAAGCCAATTATAAATGAAAACCCCTATGATATTTCATATACAGGTGAATTAAGTTTAAGTGGTGGAATATTTGCTGTAGGAAGCATATTTCAAAAGATTCAGGCTGCTTGTGATTCAGGGTGCAGCAAAGTGTATATACCTGAACAGAATTATGAGAGATTGGACAAGGATAAAATTGGTAAATATAACTGTGAAGTGGTTCCGGTGGCAAATATTTCAGAAATAGTTGAAGATATATATCCTGAACTAAAAGAAGAATAACGAAACAATATAATTATAAGATAGGAGGAAACTATGATTATCATTGAGAAAAATACAGAAAAAATATTGGAAACCCAGCCATATGAAATGTTTTTGAGAAAGTTTGAAGCACTTCAGATTGGCACAAGTAGTTCACTTCATATGCAGATTGAGCCTACGAACAAAGAGTGCTTAGAGGAATTCAAATGTGGATTTACAGTTGACCCATGTTATGCCAAGAGATATATGCTTGATTTTCAGTACAACAGCCTCTCTGAGGAAAATGACAGATATAGTCTGGTACACTGCCTGGCATTTGAATTTAAGACTGAGTTCAGAGACATGATGTATGACACTATAAGCGCAATACAGAAACGTCATTACTATCTTTCATCATTGATTGAGGAATATAACATTAACTGTACAATTGATGGTGATTTGGCAATGATAAAGTGGTATACCAATTGCTTAAAATCGGATATTAAAGAGGTCTCATTAACTTTGCTCGGAGCGGATATAGCTTTATTTGCCAGAGGTTTTTAGCCATATTATGGAGGGTTTCGATGGGTAATAATTTTAGAATTTACAGGATAAAAAAATGGTGTAGCCATCGATGCAACAGGCTTAGAGTAATGATTATAATCGGACCGTCAGGGTCTGGAAAGACAACACTATTACATAGTATTCTGGCAGATTATAAAAGTGGAACATTACTCCACCCAGATGAACTTTTTAGTGTTGTATGTGAGCAGGTAAAGCATGCTAAGTTAGCGTTTCCTCCAAGGATAAAAGAATTGCTAATGGTTGATGACATGGATGAAATTTATAAGTCAGGTTTTGAATTTAAAATGGTGCTTTACCGGATAATAAAGAATTACAAGGGCCATCTGATATGTTGCTTTAACAGTTATGAATCTGCAGAAGAGTTTATCAATATGTTCAAAAAAAATAAAAAAATAGTAGTCTTAAATGCGGTAAAAATCCGTAGGGGTGTTATACGAAGCAGAGCTTGTCGATTAGAATTAGACGTAGATGATAATGAAATAGAAAGGCTTTTAAAGTGTGATGATATATATGATTTGAATTCAGAATTATATAAGTTACACCTTAAAAGGCAGCTTGAGAAAGGCAGAAAGGATGATGGAGATGAAGGAATCTAAATTTATAAGATATATGATAACAGGAGTTGTCTGTGCGTTCTTTTTAATGTGTGAGTTAACTCTCATCAAATATTGTAAGACCTCAATGTTTTTTATGAGAGGAGAGGTTATAAAACTGAGTTTAATTGCGGGCATTATATTAATCCCTTTTGAAAAAATCGGATACAGCTTATATTGTGAAAGGATACTTGTATTCAGGAAAGACTTTGGCATATTCGGACGTATTATAGCTCTGGCAATGTCTGTATTAATTGGTTCTCTTATTATTATCGGAAAAGAAGTAAATGACCCCGATACTTATTGTATACTTATTCCAATACTTACCATCTGTTGGATAATTGCGATGGTTGTGTGCGATATGTCAGAGGAGGAAAAATCAATTTATTTGTTTGTCGTAGCTGCTATTCAGTATTTTGCAGTTGAATATCTCGGAATAGGAGTCTTTGCTATCCTTCTTATGCTTATGCAGACAATTAGTATATTTACGAGACAAAATAAAAATGCAGATGAAATCTTACTGATGGTTTTCACTTTTATCGGAGCATTATATCTGAAAGTAAAAGATTTTCATTACATAGAAGTAACTGATAACAATATTCTTATAGGAACATCAACTATAGGTTTAATGTCCAGACATACATGGAGTATAATAATATATATACTGTTGGCGTTATCTATTGTTTTACTGTCTATTTTAAGTTATATAACATTCAGAAAAAATGAAAAATATATCAGAGCGCAGATTGTATTTACAGCAGGAATAGGGTTTATATTAATGGTTTTATATGATATTTTTATAAATACAAGAGGATATATATTTGACTACACCACGGATAATGTTATGATACGAAATGGAGTTATTTCCTGTATGTTGGCAAGGGGAATGATGATGCTTTTTGCATTTATAGTCCTCAGGATTCAATATAATTCAGAACCTGAACTTTCAGAAATAGTTATATATGATGAGATTGATTTAGCCACTCAGATATATGATGAAAAAGCAGAGTTATTAAAGAAAGAGTACACTAACCGCATCAGATTGTATAGAACGAGTGTAGAAAATATCCTGAAAGAAAAAGAA
>ULJR01012751.1_pt1 | contig 73065 bp, 63 predicted proteins | sample 1950951 | NCBI WGS metagenome assembly ULJR01 (sample SAMEA4835480, study PRJEB28245) | human gut metagenome | biome: gut microbiome; material: fecal sample | place: Denmark | collected 2008
TGTGCCTCGGCTGCTTCCGGCTCCTCAGCTATATCCTGTGCCTCGGCTGCTTCCGGCTCACCGGCTACATCATGTGCCTCGGCAGGTTTCTCTGCTTCTTCGTGCTTTGGTTTGAAATCCACGATAGGCTTTGCCTTGGATACTGACTGGAATTCCTCATCTTCTTCGTAAGAAATCTCTTCATCGTAAAAAGATGTGGCTTTGTCATTCTGTGGTTCGTTGTCCTCATCCACAAAAATGTCGTCCTCGTCTGCTGCGCTTTTCTTAGCGTGGTGGGATTCATTCTTACTAAAAAGTGGAAGTTTGACAAGTTCATCCTTCAGGAAACTGTTTAAACTCTGCTTTTTCTTCTTGCTCTTGCTGACTGCCACAATTGCTGTTGCAACTGCCGTAACTCCTAATACTATGGCACCGAAAGTACCAAATCCATGTTTGTCTTTATCTTTCATGTCTGACCCTCTCCGTTCAAATAGTCTCAAAATTAAGCTACCTCTATTATCGGATTTTTAGGGGGTATTTGTCAACTAAATTGAGTATTAAAATACCCTTTTTTCTTAAATTTTTTCATATAAATTATATAAGTGATAATAAGCGGTACGGCAGCACATACCCATGCAACCGGACCGGCAAAACATACACCGGAAAAACCTATCGCTTTTGGAAGCGTGTATGCGACTATAGACCTTGCTCCAAGTTCAAAAAATCCCGCAAGTAACGGCATTGTCGTCTTACCCATTGCCTGAAGAGCATTTCTGAAAATAAAAATCTGGAACAATGGGATATAGAAAAACATTGAAATATGGAGATAAGTCATTGCATAGGAAAGTATTAATTCATCCCCGCCTTTTATGAAAAGCCGGCTGATTGGTCTGCCGAAAATGAAAATAACACCCATACATAAAACTGCGCTTCCAACCGTAAAAAGACTCCATTTCAATATTCCGTTTTTAATCCTGTCATATCTGCCGGCACCTACATTCTGACCGACAAAATTTGCAACTGTTACGCCACCCGATATGCCAAACTGCATGATAAGCTGTTCCGTTTTACTGGAAGCCGTAAAAGCAGCAATGTAATTCTCACCAAATACATTTACGGCACCCTGTAGGATGATTGTTCCGATTGCCGTAACCGAAAACTGGAACGCCATCGGAAGTCCTATGGTAAGGTGTGTCTTTATAATTCCCGGATTAATTTTAAAATCTTCTTTCTTTATATGAAGAACAGGGAACTTAACGGAAATATATACGATACACGCAATTCCGGCAACAAGCTGTGCAAGCACTGTAGCAATGGCGGCACCTGCAACGCCCCAATTAAATACGACTATAAAAAGCAAATCCAGACCGATGTTAAGGAGTGCTGAAAAAATCAGGAAATAAAGCGGGGTTTTGCTGTCACCAAGAGCCCTTAGTATACACGAAACGGCATTGTATAGCATAGGTGCGGCTATACCTGCAAAAATAATAACGATATAATTATAGGACATATCAAAAATACCGTCCGGTGTGTTAATAAGCCTTAGAACCGGCTTGGTTATCAGCACCGAAAGTAAAGTGATAAACAATGTGATTCCGGTCCACAACATAATGGCATTACATACGGAATTACGCATCCTGTCATAATCTTTTGCCCCAAAGCATTGTGCTATATGGACCGAAAAACCGCTTGTTATTCCTATAACAAACCCATTGACAAGGAAAAACATTGACCCGGTATTACCTATGGCAGCCAATGTACTGTTTCCAAGACATTGTCCGACAATAATTGTGTCGGCAAAATTATATATCTGCTGTACAAGATTGCCAATCAGCACAGGGATTGCATATTTTATCATAAGGCTGATTGGTTTTCCTGTTGTTAAATCCTTTGCTTTTGACATTACATTCTCTCCGGTGCTTCGATACCAAGCAAGTCAACACATGTCTCTAACACATCTTTTGTAAGTTTTATAAGTGCAATATAACCTTTCTTTTTATTTTCATCTTCTTCTGAAAGAATCTTTGTTTCATGATAAAAATGGTTAAAAGCATTGGAAAGATCATATATGAATTTACAAATTTTGTGAGGTGCACTTTCTTCATATGCTGTCTTAATCATATCCTGCATGCCTGTGAGCACAAGCATAAGTGAACGTTCGCTCTCGCTCTCAGGGTTAGCAGTATGGATACCTGACACCACGCCTCCTGCATTTTCATATTTTTTAAGAATAGATTTAATTCGTACAATTGTGTAAAGGATATATGGACCTGTGTCTCCCTCAAAAGAGGTGAAACGATCAATATCAAATACATAATCCTTAGATGCCTGATTGGACAAATCACCATATTTTAATGCGGCAAGTCCTACCATCTTAGCTGTATTTCTGGCTTCACTCTCATCCACGGTACGGTTAGCCATGATTTTTTCGTATACCTTGTCTTCAATTTCTTTTATGAGGTATTCAAGACGCAGTACACCACCCTGTCTTGTCTTGAAAGGTTTGCCGTCACTGCCGTTCATCGTACCGAAACCGATGAACTTAAGTTCTGTATCAGGAGATACGATTCCTGCTTTTCTTGCCACACGGAAAAACTGTGTATAGTGAAGTTCCTGTCTCTTATCCGCAAGGTAAATGTATGACTTAGGTGCATATAATTTTTCCCTCTCGATAAGTGTCGCAAGGTCGGAGGTCTCGTAATTGGCTGCTCCGTCTGATTTCCGGATGATACATGGAGGAAGCTCCCTGCTGTCATTTTCCTCGGCTATGTCTACAACAATGGCACCCTGGCTTTCATGGGCTATCCCCCTGTCTACCATATCCTTAACCATATCAGCAATATATGGCTGGGCATCACTTTCACCCTTCCATAAATCGAAATGGACATTAAGGTTACCATAATTTTTCTTCAAATCAGCAACCGACACATTGATAATGTGTTTCCAGAGGGCTGTGTATCCTCTGTGACCGTTCTGTAAAAGATATGTGGCATTCTGAGCCGATTTCTTATATTCGGCATCTTCTTTTGATTTGCCGCTGGCACATGGATAAATTTCCTCAAGTTCTGATATTGTAAAAGGTGCTTCCGCCGGATATTCACCTGTGAAATTATCATCAAAATATGGTAAATCCGGTTTACGTTCTTTGAGTTCTGTAATAATAAGTCCCATCTGGAGACCCCAGTCGCCAAGATGAACATCACCTATTGTCTTATAACCTGCAAATTTGCAGATTCTTTTTACACTTTCGCCGATTACTGCCGAACGAAGATGTCCGATATGAAGAGGCTTGGCTACATTGGCTCCGCCGTAATCAACAAATACCGTCTCATCCTTAGGTTCACAGTCGCATCCAAACTTATCTTCCAAAGCCATGGCACGAACATAACCACCTATAAAATCTGCGCTCATTACCATATTGATAAAGCCCGGTTTGATACATTCAACCTTCTCAAAGGCACTGTTGTCCTGTAAAATTGCAACCACTTCATCACCAATCATAAATGGTGCTTTCTTATATTCCTTTGCTGCTGCCATTGCTCCGTTGCACTGATATTCACATAAATCAGGTCTGTTGGATATTCCTGTCTTTCCGTATTTATCATCATAGCCGCATTGTTTAAAAGCATTTCCGACTATTTCTGTAATCTGGTCTAAAATTTTTTTCATAAAAATTATTCCTCCGTTGGTTATGTTCCATTATACTTTTCATATTTACGGTTGTAAAGAAATTTTAACGTTAAAACAGCTATGAGAGGATTCCGGTAATCCCAGATAAACTCATAGCTGTCATTAGAAATTCTTAATTATTCCATAACAATTAAATTGTTGCTATATCAATCGGTGTCATTGACTGTGTTGCCTGACATTCAAGACTTGTAAGCAATGCATTGGCTGTATCAAGTGATGTAAGAACGTTTACACCGGTCTCGATTGCATGTCTTCTGATAATGAAACCATCGTGGCTCTTTTCAATACCGTTCTCAGGTATATCGATAACAAGGTCAATCTTGTGGTCAAGAATAAGGTCAAGAAGTGTTGGTGATTCCTGTTCAACCTTATTGATCTTAATTGCCTCAACGCCGTTTTCATTGAAATAACGTGCTGTACCTCTTGTCGCATAAATTGTATATCCAAGAGCTGCAAAACGTTTCGCAACCGAAAGAGCATCTTTCTGCTCATGGTCATTAACTGTCATAATCATCTGTTTATGTTTTGGAAGATTAACGCCTGCACCTACAAAGGCTTTGTATAATGCTTCGTTAAAATCTTTTGCTATACCAAGACATTCACCTGTCGATTTCATTTCCGGTCCAAGGCTGATATCAGCGCCACGGATCTTTTCAAATGAGAATACAGGCATCTTGATAGCAATGTAGTCTGCTTTCTTCTGAAGTCCGGGTGTATAGCCAAGACCTTTGATTGTATTACCGATAATAACCTGTGTAGCAAGTTTTACAATAGGAATACCTGTAACTTTGCTTATATATGGAACAGTTCTTGAAGAACGTGGATTAACCTCTATTACATATACCTGGTCATTGTATACGATAAACTGGATATTAATAAGACCTTTTACATGTAAAGCTCTTGCAAGCTTAATTGTATAATCTTCAAGCATATCCACAATTTTCTGTGAAATACTCTGGGCAGGATATACTGAAATACTGTCTCCTGAATGGATACCGGCTCTTTCAATATGCTCCATAATACCGGGGATTAAAATATCTTCTCCGTCACAAACGGCATCAACTTCAATTTCCTTACCCATAAGGTATTTATCAACAAGGATTGGATGTTCCTGAACCTGTCTGTTAATGATTTCCATAAATTCAACAATATCTTTGTCGCTTATGGCAATCTGCATACCCTGTCCGCCAAGGACATAGGAAGGTCTTACAAGAACAGGATAACCTAATTCATTAGCTGCCTCAAGAGCTTCTTCTGTAGTAAAAACTGTCTTTCCTGCTGCTCTTGGAATTCCTGTCTGTTCAAGAATCTCATCAAAAAGCTCTCTGTCTTCTGCCGCATCAACATCTTCTGCGCTCGTACCGAGGATTGGAACGCCCATTTCCATTAATGCTTTTGTGAGCTTAATGGCTGTCTGTCCACCGAACTGTACAACAGCTCCGTCCGGATGTTCAAGTTCAACAATGCTTTCAACATCCTCAGGTGTCAATGGTTCAAAATAAAGTTTGTCAGCTATATCAAAGTCGGTACTTACTGTTTCAGGGTTATTATTGATAATGATTGTCTCATATCCTTCAGCCTTGAATGCCCATGTACTGTGAACCGAACAATAGTCAAATTCGATACCCTGTCCGATTCTTATAGGACCTGAACCGAGTACGAGGACTTTTTTCTCAGGCTTAGTCTCAATAACTTCATTTTCTGAGCTATAGCATGAATAGTAGTAAGGTGTTGAAGCCTCAAATTCGGCAGCACAGGTATCAACCATCTTAAATGCCGCATGAATACCATATTCATCCCTTAAAGCCTTAATTTCTTTTTCTGTCCTGCCTGTAAGTCTTCCGATAACAACGTCAGGGAATTCAATTCTCTTTGCTTCAGCAAGAAGTTCTTTGGTAAGTTCCTCTGTCTTGAGGCGGTTTTCCATTTCAACGATAATGTGGAATTTATCGATAAACCACTTATCAATCATGGTAATATCATGGATTGTATCGTAAGAAATGCCTCTTCTTAAAGCCTCTGCAACAACATACATACGCTTATCATCAATGTTGTGAAGAAGTTCTATAATGTCATCATCAGAATATGATGAGTAATCATCGTTCATAAGCGAATCAACGTGCTGTTCAAGTGAACGGATAGCCTTCATAAGTGCGCCTTCAAAGTTAGTGCAGATACTCATGACCTCACCGGTTGCCTTCATCTGTGTCGTAAGCTTTCTTGAAGCAGTAATAAATTTATCAAAAGGAAGTCTTGGAATCTTAACTACGCAATAGTCAAGAGCAGGCTCAAAACTTGCAAATGTCTTATGTGTAATTGCATTAGGTATCTCATCAAGGTTATAGCCGAGTGCTATCTTAGCCGCAACCTTGGCAATAGGATAACCTGTTGCTTTGGAAGCAAGGGCTGATGAACGGCTTACACGAGGATTAACTTCGATAACGCAATATTCAAAACTTGTTGGATGAAGTGCAAACTGTACATTACATCCGCCTGTTATTTTAAGCTCGTCAATAATATTAAGAGCTGATGAACGAAGCATCTGGTATTCCTTATCAGACAGTGTCTGTGAAGGTGCAACTACAATACTGTCACCTGTGTGTACTCCGACAGGGTCAATATTTTCCATATTACATACTGTAATACAGGTTCCGTTGGCATCACGCATTACTTCGTATTCGATTTCCTTCCATCCTGCGATACATCTTTCAACAAGTACCTGGCCTACACGGCTTAATCTTAAACCATTGGAAAGAATGTCGATAAGTTCTTCTTCGTTCTTAGCAATACCGCCGCCGCTTCCACCGAGTGTATATGCCGGGCGGAGAACTACAGGGTAACCAATCTGGTTGGCAAAAGCAATACCGTCTTCAACGTTCTCAACAACAAGAGAAGGTGCACAAGGCTCTCCGATTTTTTCCATTGTTGTCTTAAATTCAAGTCTGTCTTCTGCCTTCCTGATTGTCTCAGCAGTTGTACCGATTAATTTAACATTATGTTCTTCAAGGAAACCTGTCTCAGCAATTTCCATTGCAAGGTTAAGACCTGCCTGTCCACCGAGTGTAGGAAGAATACTGTCCGGTTTCTCCTTGAGAATAATCTGCTCAAGTGACTTAACTGTCAATGGCTCAATGTAGACTTCATCAGCAATATTTTTATCAGTCATGATTGTGGCAGGGTTAGAGTTCACAAGAACAACCTCCATGCCTTCTTCTTTAAGAGAACGACATGCCTGTGTTCCCGCATAGTCAAATTCGGCAGCCTGACCGATTACAATAGGACCCGAACCGATTACTAATACTTTTTTTATGTCTTTATTCTTTGGCATAATTAATCCCTGCCTTTCTTCATCATATTCATGAATCTGTCAAAAAGATAATCCGAATCCTTAGGGCCTGCACAGGCTTCCGGATGGAACTGGACTGTAAAGATGTTCTTGCCTACATATTCAAGACCTTCATTGGTCTTGTCATTAACATTGATAAATGCAGGTCTTGCAATCTTATCATCAAGTGTATCCATATCAACAACATATCCATGGTTCTGTGATGAGATATACACCTTACCGGTCTGAAGATCCTTAACCGGATGATTAGCTCCTCTGTGTCCGTATTTCATCTTATGTGTATCAGCGCCCGTGGCAAGTGCCATAAGCTGATGTCCAAGACAAATTGCAAAAATAGGAACATCCGAATCATATAATTTCTTGATTTCCTTAATAATAGAAACACATTCCTTAGGGTCTCCCGGGCCGTTAGAAAGCATTATTCCGTCAGGATTAGCTGCAAGGATTTCCTCTGCTGTGGTTAAAGCAGGATAAACAGTTACCTCACAGCCTCTCTTATTAAGAGATCTTGCAATATTTCTCTTGGCACCGAAATCCATAAGTGCAACCTTAAATCCATCACCGGGAAGTACATATTTCTCTTCACAGGTTACTTTTTCAACAACCTTGCCTGTGGTATATTCTTTTAATTTAGGGAGAATCTCATCAAGATTATAATTCTCATTAGTGGTAATCATTCCGTTCATAGTACCCTTTTCCCTGAGAATCTTGGTAAGAGCACGGGTATCAATACCTGCAATACCCGGAATGTTATTTTCTTTAAGAAAATTTTGTATAGAATCTTCACTACGGAAGTTACTTGGAACACGTGAAAGTTCTCGGACAATAAAACCGTCAGGCCATGGTCTGCCTGATTCCTCATCAGCATAGCAAATACCATAATTGCCAATTAATGGATATGTCATAACTACTGCCTGTCCGGCATATGATGGATCTGTAAGAACCTCTAAATATCCTGTCATTGAGGTATTAAAAACAATTTCACTGATTACTTCTCTCTCAGCTCCAATGCTTGTACCTTCAAAGACATTTCCGTCACTTAGAATCAAAAATGCTTTCATCTTCACACCTTCAAACCTTTCACATGTATTATTTATTTAGGCAAAAAAAAAACAACTAAACATACTGATAGCGCTTTTTTCTTCAAATTGTAGAAATTTTACCATAAAATCCGGCTGATTTCAAGATGCAAATTGTACTCAACAAATATTTTTTTCATCATATAATATCATGTAAGCATCGACGCTGTCATTTGCGATTAATTTTGCATCGCAGCAATATGAATTATAATATCCGGAAAGGTTAAAATTATGCTTTATAAAAATGATGAAACCGGCTTTTTAAAGGTTAATATCACGAATGAAGAAGGAATTCCCATTGATGCAACCGTCAGCATCTACGAAGGTACGGATGAAGAAAACCCTGTTGACGTTGCAGAAACCAATTCCATAGGTCAGACAGAACAAATCGAACTGCCGGCTCCACCACAGAGCATCAGCGAAGCTCCCGGCATTATCATACCTTACTCCATGTATAATATTGTAGCTTCTGCTCCGGGCTTTGCCCCGGTTTCCATTACCGGTTCAAATATTTTTTCCGGAATACTATCAATACAAAATATTATTCTTACGGAAAATCCCGGCATTTATAACATTGGTCCCAATACACTAATCGGCAACTATCCTCCAAAAATTCCTGAGGCCGAGATAAAACCCATTGAAAACACCGGTGAAATTGTTCTTGACCGTGTTGTGGTTCCCGAAACCATTGTTGTCCATGACGGTGTCCCATCCGACTCGACAGCAACGGACTACTACGTTCCATTTGCCGATTATATAAAAAATGTTGCCAGCAGCGAAATATACCCTACATGGCCCAGAGAAACCATCAAAGCCAATGTAATTGCTATTATTTCTTTTACCCTGAACCGTGTATACACCGAATGGTACCGCAATAAAGGTTATTATTTTACCATTACATCTTCTACCGCTTTTGACCATAAGTGGATTAATAAGCGTAATATTTTCGACACCATTTCCAATGTTGTTGATGAATATTTCTCAAATTATGTATCCCGTCCCGATGTCAAACAGCCAATCCTCACCCAATACTGCGATGGCAAAAGGACTACATGCAGCGGTCTCAGCCAGTGGGGTTCCAAGTCTCTTGGGGATGACGGCAAAACCGCTCTCCAGATTCTTCGTAATTACTACGGCAGCGACATATATATAAACACTGCCGAAATAATCGAGGGCATCCCTGTCTCATATCCCGGATACACCCTTGAAATCGGTTCATACGGTCCTCCTGTCACCACCATTCAGGAACAGCTTTCCCTCATACGCCGTACCTACAGCAACATACCTCCTCTTACTGTTGACGGAATCTACGGTAAGGACACAGCAGCTTCCGTCAGCAAATTCCAGGAGACCTTCAACATGCCCGTTACCGGCACCGTCGATTATGCCACATGGTATAAAATATCCCAGCTATATGTGGCACTGGCTAAATTGTCGTAGATTCACACAGTGATCTAATCCGTATGTTTTCGACTGTCAATGTACTCTTCTCCCATATTTACAATAATACCAAATCCGTAAATCAGTGCTGTCCTAAAAAGAATAGCAATCATCTGACATATTATACCTGCAGTTTCCAATGTTCCGTAGTTGTAAATAGATATTGCTGATTCAAAATTTCTATACAGTGAAATATCGTGGCTCAGACTGATTGCTATGCAAACTACAAACAATACAAATCCAACCAGACAATATACGACTGCAATACCTTTGATAAGACTACTTACTCTAAACTTTTTCTTCATAATGCTACCTCCAATTTGTTAAAAAATAATGCGGGACAGAAGCCTGAGGGTTGTATTTTCCAATCCCGTAATAATTATCTCATATTATCTGTCCCAAAAAAAGGACTCATATTATATATTTTTATATGGCAAATCGATATTCATATATGATATAATCTACCATAAATTATAATTTTAAAGGAGGACAAAAGATGTTAATTAACTGGCTTATCATGGGTTATTTTCTGATTCTTTTTGGTGAAAGAATCCAGAGTCTCATACGTTCATTTGCGGATAAAAATCTTTCCATGTGGGGAGATGGGTTCAGCCGGTATGTAAACGGCATCTGTATTCTGTCGCTTGCAGCATCCGTTATTTTATTATTTACAATCAACAGGGATTTCCTTAAGGCTCTTCTGTCAGACGGAACGCAGGTTAATGCAAAGATGATATGTATTACAATCGGCGTGATTCTGGTCTCAGGAATGGTGCATACCGAATATACAATCCCCGGAATACAATTTGCCTCATACGGATTTCTGATAGCCGCACTTGTCATCAGAACGGCTAAAAATAATGCAATGGCAAATGACAGCATATTACTATGGCTTTCACTTGTGTATCTCATATTTTTTTCTATGGCTATTCCGGTTGTATATAAATCACATATTGAATACGCCGGATTATTCCATATAATAGAGGCAGTTGTATCACTTGTGCTTGTCGCTGCTTTTGCATATATGGCATACAGAGTATTCAATAATGATGCAGTCAATCTTTTTATGCTTCTGCCAATTATCATAGCCGTCATAGGCGACGCAGTTATTCTTTCATTGAGATGGAAAGAACAGGTTAATACATTTGTTCTTATATTTATTATCGCATCGGCTGTCATGTGGCTGGCAGGATTTATTGCGAGCAGGAGGTAAGGGGTCCAAAACTCTTACCCCCAACGCTATTGACTTTACCGCCATATCAACAAACGCAGTAGAACTGCCTGCCGCTTTGTGTGATGATTTCACTAAAACTACAAGCATTTATTTACACTTATATTTGTTTCAAAAATGTATAGTAGTTTTCAAATGATTATGCAAATTGGATTATGATCTATGTATAATTTGATCCATGATGATTCCTCCTCTAAAAAACTACTAGTTTTTTCGTGTCTTTTAGAGTGTCGCACAAAAATGCTAATTATCCAAGGCGAGCGATTTGACGCTTACTGTATAAATCTATTATAAAGCAAATGGCTCACCTCGACCGGAATGGTGGCTCACGGATAATCGAAACAATGGCTCAACCTTACCGGACAGCCGGCTCATATGACCGCGGATTATTCATGCGGCAATGCTTAATTCCGACGTTAATCTTATCGGTCTTAAAAGAGATATTCTGTGCTCGCAGGGACATAACCTTAACCAACTAGAGCACGATAATAAATTCTTAAGTGCAAGTAGGTATGGAAAGCAGTGAAGCCAGTCTCTTTCATAGAGTACTGGCTTCATCACCATACTCTGCAAATGGCAATATTCTCATAACATCATCGCATATTTCTTTTGCCCACTGCTTATAGTCATCTAAATTTGTATATGAATTATTTTCAACATTTGAAATAATACTATAAGGGATTCGCAATGTTTTATCAACAGATCTTTCTCTCATTTCACTTTGTACTAGAAATTCTATGGCTTTTCTATTGCTTTTATACAGATTTCCAGTGAAGTCGCCAAAGCAACTTAAATTATAACAAATCATTGTAATATCTTTAATATCATTCGTGTCATTAAAATATGCCTTATCATCTTCAATTAATCTTTTCAAAAAAGTAGCTCCTTCAGAATATCCCTTATTTTTTTTATTATCATATTGAAGATGATATGCAAAACGTCCCATTGCACCTCTATTTTCCGTAGTCTCTCCTATGTACAAATAACCAATATCCTCAACAACAATATATATAAAATACAAATACGCTTCCGTCAATGAACAATTGCAATCACTCGCAGTTATTATGCTACTTTTCATCATCCTCATCTCCATCAAAATCAAAATCCAGAAATGTTTCAAGATTTTGAGAGACCGTAGCTCTCATTTTTTTGAATAATTTCACAAATAAATCTTCTTTTTCTTTATCAAGTAAAAGAATATTTTGTTCTGCGGATGCAAGTGCTAAAAATAATGCATCTAATATTACTACCTCATCTGAATTTGGTTCTAGTTTACTATATACCCTGTCGTAAAATGGATGTTGACGTGAAAGAACAACAATAGTACCTTCTGTTGATGTATATGCAGGCTCCCACAGCATATTTTTTTCAATATATGCTACATTCGATATCTTGGAAATATTTTTTTTATTTAATTCCTGCATTAACTTTGCATTTACACCATATTTCTTCTCAATTTCCTCCGAATCAGCTTCTGGAATAATTACTGGTATGACAGAATTATCTTCTGGATTAGTCACAGACTCGAACTTTTTAGCTAATTCCTTATTACTTCGTTCATGTCTTTCGTCTTCTTCAGACATAACTGGAGTTTGTCCTTCCACATTCTTTTTCATATTATCCCATATTTCTCTACTTTTCTTAATAATAGGATTAACAATATCCGCAATTTCTTTCATAGCCGAATCACTAAATTGAATTGTTTTCTTTTTAACATCTAATGACACTAAATCATCTGCATCAGAATCAACATCTATTCTAATTCTTAACGACATATAATCAGTATCGTTTTTATTGAATAATCCTAACGTAGTGTGTTCTGCTATTAATCTATTGTTTCTGTAAATATATATCCCTTCTCTTTCTGCTGTCATTTTATATTTATTTTTTACTCCGTCTTTTCCATTCCATTCACTTGACGAGAATGCATGCAGATTTGGCAATTGTACAGCTTTTATTTTTGCACCTATTGTCACTTTTTTCCCTTTTATTGTTGTAATACCCAATGGTGCTGTTGGGATATCCTTTCTAAACCTGCAAGGCTTAGTACCATCATAATCTTCAATATAATCAACTGCCTCATCCCAAAATAATGGATCATCCATTTCAATTTTATTTCCATCTACATATATTTCAAATTGATTCAACAATGAACCAAATGTTAATGCAGCTGCTTTGCAAATATTATTCACAAATGTATCTTTTTTCTTTTCTGTAAATATAGGTTGCATATCATTAAGAAAAATAAATGTGCCTTTATCTTTCTTGTTGTCTGTATACATTTTTTCGCAATCGTTTAATTTTTCATCCTCATATATATTCCATTCATTTGTATCAAGTATATCATCATAACTTATATATGATTTTTCCCATTCATCCAAGTGTGATTTTCTAGAAATAATCGTTATTTTCTTTGCAACTGAGAAACCTGCCGATTTCAATCCAAAACCAAATTTTGATAATGAATTTTCTGAGTAACATCCTTCCGATTCAGGAGAACCAAGTTGCAATGCATTAAACATCTGATCTTTATCCATTCCAATACCATCATCCTCAACTATTATAGATGATAGTCTACTCTTTGTCTTTAAGCTTTCATCTTGTTCAAAATATATATTTATTTTTTTTGCTTTTGCCTCAATACAATTATCTACAATATCCATTAAAGCCGCCGGGCCATTATATCCCATTAATCCTATTCCTTTAAGAATTCTTCCATATGCTGGAACCACTTTTCTGTTGTTTGGCATTTTTTATCTCCTTATCGTGATTATATTTTTGACAGTTAATTTAAATCATAAAACAATTACAATGCATCAGTATTATGAATCATTTAATGTTTTCAATCCTTTAAGAATGTATGAGAAATCATATATTCCTGCATCTTTTAAATTCATATCTAAATTTTCCTCCTTAATGTAAACTTGAAATTTGTACGATACTCAATTCATATAAAATATCTTTACAAGCAGTTTATCACCATCATTCCCTTAATTTCTCAATAAAATATGATGAATTTATTTTACGAAGAGCTTTTGATTCAATTTGTCTTACTCTTTCCCTAGTTACATTGAGAATATTTCCAACTTCCTCTAAGGTTCGTTCCTGGTTATCGGATAATCCATATCTTAACTCTATTACGAGCCGTTCTCGTTCTCGTAATAAGTCCAATGCATTTTTAGCCATATTATTAATAATATCTTGTTCAACCACTGACATTGTATCCTCTGCCTCGAAGTCTTCTGGCATCTCAAGATACGGAAGAACATACATATTAATTTCATCATCTGTTATTCCTGATTGCATTTTAGCCTTTTCTTCCACCAAGCCAACCGCTTCTTCAAAGTTGTCATCTTCTATAACTCTACATGCTTTTGTAACAATAATATTCAATTGATCTCTATAATGGACTGGATAACGTAATATTGTTCCTTTAATAATGCTTTCTCGTTGCATATTTTGTCTTACCCATAAAGGAAAATATGATGAAAATAAATCCGGACTTGTAATATCATACTTTTCAATTGCATTCATTAAACCAATTACGCCATTTTGAAACGCATCTTCAAAATCACAATAATTTTCCTTAGAATAAAAATATGCTTGTTTCATTACTGTTCTAAGATACATCTTTACCATTCTATCCTTAGCATAAGCATTACCCTTTTTTGCTTCTACAATTATTGTTTGCCACTCCTTTGACTGCGGTGGTAAGATATCTAATATTTCATCAATAATCACTGCACAATTAGGATATTCGTACTTGATTTTTCTCAATAGAGCATCATAATCTAAATGACTTCTGTCAACATAGGCATTTTTATCATCGCTGTCTATCTTTGTATCAAAATCTTTTACTATCATCTTTTGATGGAGTAACTTATCACACAAGTTATCTATATCCACAACATCCAAATCATGTTCAATACAGACATCGATAATATCATCCTCTAAGAGAAAACCCTTATCTTCATATTTAGTTTGTAATATTTTCTCTACAAGTTGCTTTTTATCACTTAAATCGCTCATATCTTATTTTTTCGCCAATCTGCATAATGTGCTAATCTGATCAATATCTATCATCTGGTTATATCTATCATTTATTTCTTCCATAAAATCATATAAATTTTTTAAATAGTCTTCTGTACTCGTAGCTGATTCTATAAGTTTTTCATACAAAATATCAACTCCGCCTAATACATATTGGTCAAATAGTTTTTCATCTTTTTCCGCTTGTGGACTATTAAACTGTCTAAATGCTTTATCAACTCTTTCATCAATCGAAGCGGCATTTTTTTTATCAAGAAGCATAATAAGTCTATATGCAAATACAAGGTCATCACTATTCTCAATTAATTGCTGTGGAAAAATTTTCGTTGGCTTTTGATTGCCATCTCCCGTATTCGCATCAGCTTTTCTCTGATAAAGAAACCCAACTACTGGAGCCATCATATATACATCCAAGTTTCTTTTAAAGAGTTGATTCTTATCATCAAATTTTGCAGTCAATTTATTGACTTTTTCTGCATGTGAACCTTTAAATGAATACTCTTTGTCAAACATAGTTCCTACCTCCCAACTAGTTCTGTTTCAAACTCATTGTGTTTATCAAACATATATCTCATTCCTACTTTGCTGCCCATATTCTCTTCAGCGATTTCACCATCCGTATCCTTGATAAAAATAATAACCTGCTCAGCAACCTTAGGTAGTGCATCGCAAACAGTCTTAATTCTGGTTTTATCAAAAGCAGATAACGGAGCATCCATTACCAACGGATACGCTTCTGTCATAAGCATAGAATTTTCATCGGAATTATTCTCTCTTGCCATTTTAATGACTCCTGCTATAAATGCAAAAATAACAGAAATGCTTTGTGCCGTCGATGTTTCAACATCTCCAACATATCCATCAAAATCATCTACCTGTATTTGAACATTATATTTCTCATCCAATTTAAGAGAAAATCCACCATTATATATTTCCTTAAATATAGAATTTACTGTTTCTTCCAGTTGCTCTCTTACTTCCGTTTCTTTCTCTTTATATACCGAAAAAAGATATTTATACATATATGTTGCATATGCCTTGAACCTTGCAATCCGTTTGTTATTTTCATCCTTCAATACAAGTTCATTGATACCTGTCTCACAACGTTCCCTCTTAGTTTCAATAGCACCTTTCTCTTCGCTTAATCTATTTCTTTCTAAACGCAGATTCTTTACTTCTCCATTGTAAAATGTATACTTCTTTTGAAGTTCCCCCACATTAAGCATACCCTCAAGTTTCTTATTTATAGTTTCAATCTGATTCAACAGTTCAGCATAATCAGCATCAAATTCACTTACCACACTAAATTTATTGGAAATATCATCAAACGCATCAGATGCTCCTTTGCTCTTTAATTCACACTCTCGCACAAACTGGCTAATTAATGTCCCTATACTCTTAGGCGGTATATAATCCAAAACTTTATTGAGTTCTGTATAGGCAGGTCCTCCAAATTCAATAGGGGTACCACACAAACACTTTTTTCTATTTATCAGAAACTGTATTGTTCTCGCATGAATATCCGGAATTCCAGTATCTATTTTATCCGCATCTGCTAATTCTTTTAATGCATCATGTATCATTTTTGTAGCCATCCACGATGCACCCTTACGATTAAATGTATCTATTACTCCTGTTGTACTCGAAACTTTACTCTGCTCTAATGATGTAATTTTATTCTTTAATTTCGTTCTTTCCTGTGCATACTTTTCACTATCCCGATTTTCAGCAATCTTGATTTCATATTCTTTTGCTTTTTCACTGGCTATATCTTCTTCGTTATCAATTTCTGCAAAGCGCTTTTCTATTTGTTCTAATCTTGCATCATATCTAGCTATCTCATCTCTAAGTTGTGCAATTTTTGAATCACTCTTTGAACTATAATCTTTTTCATAGCTCTTAATTACAGTATTAGAAGATTTTCCTCCTAAATGTTCTAACGCCTCTGTAAATGCGCTCAACCCCAATAAACTCTTTACCGCATCGGCAAATTCTTTACTTTTTCCCTTTCTAATTTCTTTACTCATATTCCCAATTCTTTCGCCATCAAAGAAGAAATATTTTGCAAGTTCTTTAGGAAGGATTTCCTTCATTCTTAATTCAACTTCCGATTCTTTTACAAAATCCTGCTGACCATCTTTATTTTTATACTGTATTTTAAATACTGTATTATTTGGTCTCTTTAAACTACCTGTTGAGTCAGTAGTATATTTTTGTTCACGTGTCATAATGTAATCTACGCCCATATGAACCATTGAAATCTTTACTTGCACAGAAGCTTCACTATTCTGGCCAATATTTTTAGCTACTACCTTATTCAAAACAACCTGGTCATCAAAATCTGTAGCGCCATATAAACACCATGTAAAAGCTTGCGCCAATGTAGTCTTTCCCGAACCATTTTCTCCCATAATTACAGTAACATTCTTTTCCGGATCAACAGAAAAATTAACCGACTGAGTTCCATTAAATTGTCTAAAATTTGTCAGACTCATACTTTTTAATAACATTCCACTTCCTCCTCAATCATCTTTTTAATTTTCTTTACCATCTCTGCGGAGCCAAATTCCTTTGTACTCAGATTTCTTTTTTCCTTTACTATCACTTTCTTAATGAGTCTTTGAGCTTTAGCTACATCAATTTCAATTCCGTTAACTATTTCTTTCTCATTAGTTTCCATAGTCAAATTCCTCCTCGAATTCTAAAATATAGTCTTGCAAATCATACGCTACCCTTATATCTTCCAGTATAGCCGAACAAGCAACTCCATTCATAGCAAGCCTTGCAAATTCTTCTGTTCTACATAATTCATTCTTTACAAGTGTAAGTTCTCTCTTCATTTCCTCTTTAGTAAGAGAGCTTACTTCGTCTATCGGTCTTGGTAATGTAATAAAATCATATATTTCTGCATATTCCTTTCCATCTGCCAATCTCAATACACGTCCTCTACGTTGTATATATTCCTTAGGATTTGTTGTACTAGCCATTATAAAAGCAGTTTTAATACTTGGAATATTTACACCTTCATCCAAACACTTAATAGCAATCAATGCTTGGAGCGTATCTCCATCAGCAAATTCCTTTTTCAAAATAGCTCTCTCTTCCACACTTTCGTTCGAAGTAAATTGTGACACCTTCATTTTCAGTTTATTTCCAAGCAAATCTGTCACTATGTCTATTTGTCTTAGGTCATCCTCATCAACTTCAGTAGATTCCTTTTCAGGATCAAGAACCCTTGTGGCTCCACAATAAACCAATAAATGTTTATCATTCTTATATGGAGTAATCGCCTCCTCTAATGCTGCTATTTTATTAACAGCTCCTGCAACAAGTCTGGCTCTTCTTAATGCAATTCTTTTCCCATTCTCGCTTAACTTAATCTTTCCATTCTTACCTTTCATCAAACATTTTGATATTTGACGAGAATATTCCTCATATACTTCTCTTTCAGCCTCAGATAAGGAAACAATTATAGGATAATACTTATATTTAGTAAGCTTTCCCTCTTCTATAGCTCTTTCAAGCGTATATTCAATGCATTTATCTCCGAAATAATCATATAATGCCTGGGTTCCTTCTGGATCACCATGTCTGTCCAATGTTGCAGATAATGCCAACCTATAATTAAATTTATCTGATAATAAGCCTTTTAGGTAATCGGCACCAAAATTATGTGCCTCATCCACAACAAGTAATGCATTTCCTTTTATCTTTCTAATTTGCTCTTGCACAAAATCCCCGGAAAATGTTGCATTTGTTGTCACAAAGCAAAAGAACTCTCTTTTTCTTACCTTCAATTTTTGATTTCTAACAGCATCAGATAGCTTAGTCTTCCATTGTTTTGCTGGAATTGCTCCATATCCTACAATAGGATTTATTTTAAATCTCACAATATCCTCTTTCCATTGTTCTACCAGATGCTGATATGGGCATACAATAAAAACCGCTAATTTATCTTCAAGGAATTCTGATAATCTCGCAATAGCACCCAGACCTGTATATGTTTTTCCTGTTCCAGTTGCCATATCAAAAATTCCACAAAAACCTTTTTTCTGCCACATATCTATTGCTTCTTCCTGATATCTATGTAAATGAACTTCATCTGGAACCCTTGCACCATAGGCAACATCATCTAAAGTGCTTTCTTCCACTAAATTCATCTCATCAATCGGTTCAAAATCCTCTTCATTAAACATACTGTAGTCTACTTTCGATCTCATATATTTCTGAAGAATAGATTCTTTTACTTCTGGCACTGTATATGTTAATACTTTAGGGTCTAATCCTTCCCAAATCTTTTCAAAAGCTTCTGATTTAGCATCTGCTCTCTTTGCATCAACTTCATTTTCCCATGAACAGAAAACATCAAATGCTTCATAATTAACATCCATTCCCGTATATGTTTCATTATTAGAGCCTGAAAATGCTATTTTATTACCTTCATCATCATAAAAAATCCCCATTTTCTCATGATAAATTCCATAGTTTTTATTGCTCTCTACTAATGCAATTTTTATATCCAACCGGCCATCAGCAATAAGATTTGCAAGTAAATTTAATCTTTCGCTATCTCGGAAATTTTGAGGTTCATATAATTCTCTTGAAATTGCTCTCGCAATAATTTTTTCTCTCTTTTCATATCCTTGCTTAATTGCCTCAACATCTTCCTTGTTCAGTATTGGCGATGCTACCAATCTCATTGTCCCACCATTATTCACGAACGGTAGCAATCCTTCTGCTATATGCACCAAAGACGATGATGAAAAAAATCCAACTGCTCTATCATATCTAGATGCAATTTTTAAAATAGGAGCATAAAAATCTCTTGATGTCAACGCTATAGAGGAACGATATTCTGTGTTAAGTATTAATTCTATAAAACTCATATTATATCACTCCTCACTTATTTCTCTGACCGCATCTAATAATGTATCAATATCATCTTCAGTATTAAATTTTCCTATTCCTACTCGAACGGTCCCAAGATTTTTATCATCTTTAAGCCATTTATGAATAAACGGAGCACAATGATATCCAGTTCTAACTGCAATTCCAAAATCATCGTCTAAAATCATCCCTAAGTCCTGTGACTTATAATTTTTCAGATTGAAAGACACAATATTACGATGCGATTTTGAATCTGGAATATACAGCTCAACATCCTCAATTTTGGATAATCCTTCAATCAATTTTTTTAATAATTTATCTTCATACAAAAGATTACCATAATCAATCTCTGTTAAGGCTTGACTAAGTCCTGCTACAGCAACAATATTTGTGCTTGCAAATTCATATCTATCCGGACTCTCTGCTGGCATATCTAATATCAATGAATTACTTCCAGTTCCACCAGCCATCAACTCATCAAGTTTTACTTTTCCATTTGCTATAAATCCTCCAATTCCTAACGGACCATATAAAGATTTATGTCCTGCAAATGCAAGAAATGTAACATTCATTTGAGCTAAATCCACCTTCTCTACTCCAAGTGATTGTGCAGTATCTAATACAGTTATCGCACCATATCGTCTTGCACATTCAAATATTTCGCCAACTGGAAGCACATAACCTGTAACATTACTAATATGGGTACAGCAAACGCAACGGGGAGGGTTGACCGAAAATTCATATTTGAGTTTTTCTATATCAATCTCTAATGTTTTTTCATTTATCGGTATTTCAATGAGATTAATGTTCACTCTGTTATGAATAAGATGTAGTGTTCTAGCTACCGCATTATGTTCATAAGACGAAAAATAAACATTATCACCATTTCTAAAATCAATTCCTTGTAGAATCTGATTAATTGCAATGGTAATTGATGGTGTAAAAGCCACACTACAACTACTGGAAGCATTGACCAATTCTTTAATCTGCTTCTTAGTTCTATCAATTAATTCTGTTGCAAGTCGTGCTTTTGCATAAGAACCTCTCCCAGCATTGAAAGCACAGTTTCTATTAGCATCATCTAATGCCCTATATACACTTTCCGACTTTGGAAATGTCGTTGCAGCATTATCCAAATAGATCATTGCTTTACCTCCTTAATTGTTTTTCAATCATTTCAAGTAAAATTGCGACTTTATCATTAACAGACAAATCAGAAAAATCTTCCAAATTATCTGATATTATATTTTTTAATATTGTTCCTGTTCCTTCACTAACATGTTCATAATATCTAACAATCTTTTCTCCGTTTTTCCCAACAAATGATAGTTCTAGCTTTCCAGATGAAGTATTTTCATCATTGATATTTTCAATTTCCTCTTTTACAGACTTTAATACTTCTAAATACTTATCCATAGAATTATCATTCCACGAATCCATATATACATCTGTAACTGCATGAACCACTTTCTTTACAAGTTCCTCTTCATCAAAAGTTTTTATATCAGATATTACATTCATTAATCCAGTTACTGATTCAGAATGAAGTCCTTGTTTCGCAAGCGTACTTTGCGTTTCATACCACCCTTGCAGCGTATGAACCAAATCATACTTAGCCTTTTTATCGAAAACCTCTATTGTTAATGAAACTGCTTTCTTAGCAATCCATTCAAAATATCCATTGAGCTTTGATTTTAATAACATCAAATCCTCAATAAGTCTTTCATAGTTATTTTCACTCTTAAAAGCCTTAGGCATCTCAACAAATAAAACTTCATAAGGATTTGCTTCTACACTCTGCAACAATCCCTTTACCTTAGGGAATGCCTTGCTTATTACATCATTACCAAAATACTCATCTTGATTTTTTATGTTCTTTGTCACTTGCGGAAGTGCTCTGAACCATCGTTGCATACTTAAAAGAATATTCTGTAAACGCGACTCGGATTTATTTTTTATTTCTTCGCAAACACTAAACATTTTGCATAATTCAGACAAATATCTCTCTTTTTTCATATCTTCCATAGATATAAAAATATAATAATCATCAGGACTACCACACATGTTTAAAATAATATCCGCATTAAGTGATATTTCTTTTGTATCAAAATAAATAACAATATCTTCCTTTCGCAAGCTCAACGCATATGCCAAATAAACAGGAATTATTCCTCTTCTCATTCCAATAGGCGCATTTACTAATTTATTTACCAATGTTGACAGAGGTTGTTTTACATCGCATGCACTATCAATAAAAGAACTAAATACCTCCATCACCTCTTTGGCATTCCTTTTATAATTCTCGGTGATAATTCCTGTTCCTACAAATAATGCTCTAAATATCGTTGCTTCTGCACTTGTTCCTGAATAATAGTCTGTACAATCTTCGCCATATAACAACCTATCTATTATTGTCTTTCTTGCCTTTTTAATCGGAGTAGTAGTTACATTTTCTTTATTAATCATTTCGTTATTTACTGATAATGTACCAGGATACACTTGATAGCACACCTCATCTACAATATCCGAAATTCTTCCATTACCCACCTTCTGAACTTTATTATTTGATATATAGAAGATTGTTCTCTCCTTAATGTCTTCAAACGCAGTATCTATATAAAGATATATCTCCCTATATAAGTCATCTTCAATAATTGGAATTTCTTTAAGCAATACTTTATTTTCTTCCGAAGCAAAAAAAACAGTATCTGATTTTATCTCTTGAAGAACCTCATACTCAAGCATTTTGTCTTGTAATGTCATTGTCTTTCTACTATAAACAACAATAATCTTTTTACAAAAACAATCTCTAACCTTTGAATAAATTTCTTCAGTATAATCAATATCATCAGTTGAGTAAAGAACTACTACCTTACCATCACATGCTTTATTATTTTCTAACACTACATTCAATTCATTAATTGAAAGGAATTCTTCTACTGTCATATACTCATAACGGAAATAACGAGTCATACAAAACTCCAAATTATAGTGTTTTGGCAAAATATAATGCGTATCGGAAACCAACGACAACACTCTATTATAATTTGGCTTAGTGGTCTTGACATTTATTCGCCTTTTAATCTCAGTTTTTAATTCTGATGTTGCTCTAGTCTTAAATACATAACAATTGTTCGAACCTTTTTTATATATCAGACCTTTCGCACACAACTCCATTAAGGTGGCCTCCGGATCTGGGACACCTGATGCTAAATATAACCCCTGTTCATCTGCCGCCAACTCTTCAGGTTTGTTTACAATATTTATTATTGTAAGAGATTTCAACATTTTCTTTTGATTAACATCAGATGCAATTCCTATGGCATATTCTGCATTCAACCATTCATTATGAACAAACTCATTCGTAACATCTTTTTTAAACAAACTCTTAAAATAGTCATAAACAAGATCTGCATCAACAATCCAGTTCCAATTATCTGGCGTATTTTTTACTATATGTGCAACACTATATTGCTCATCTTTAGAAATAAATGTAAAAAGCGTTCTTTCATTTTGAGCTACTTTCTCGCTAACATTCAATAATAAGTACGCTGTTATCGGGCTTAATGGATAGCATCCTTTAACCACAATATTTTCAAAATCTTGTCTTGTAAATTCTGAAAAAGCAGGCAATTTATAAGCTGTATCAATTATCTCATTTGATACATACCTAGCAACTTGTGGTACTTGAAGATAGTTTGCTTCTTTTTCAATAGCATTCTGTATTAATTCATAGTTATTCTTTGAAGAAGTCACGAACAATACTTCTTTAAGTCTTCCTTCAATACCTGTAAAAGAATTGATAATATCTACAGATAAAAACTTCCCATATTCTTTTATGCTCTTATGTGCAACCATCGTTATAAAAATCTTTGCATTCTTTGAAGCATTTGCTAATTCGCACATATCCTGCAAAAGCTTCATATTATTTCCAACTGCCTTATTGTCTTGACCTTCAATATACTTACTAAATTCATCAAAAACAATGTAGATTCCAGCATATCCATATTCTTCTACGAGCTTGTCTGCAATATTTTTATACATAGGTAAGACTTCTGAACTTACCAACGGATTAAATTCACTTCCAGAAGTAAGTGCTGGATATACCTTTTTGAACATAATCAAGGCATTTTCATCACAATTCTTCAATGATGATATAAGTCTTGACACAGACACATTTTGTTCTTTTAGTAATTCAGAAAGACTATTATATGTCTCTGGATAATCTTTTTTCCATCTGTTAATGGTTGTAACCGCATAAGTATAAAATGTATCTGGTGTTATATTAGTTAATTTCTCTCGTTTTAAAGCATCATTTAACCCCACCAAAAAAGCTTGATTCAAATCTCCTTGTGTGGTCATAATAAGTACCGGCAAATATTTTTTTTGACCATATACTTTATCAACTTTCTTCTGAACATCTGCATCAACTTTCTTTATTTTATTTTCCAACTCATACATTAGTTCATCGTTCTTAGAATTATTTTCAAGCGTAAGGGTTGCCAAAAGCATAAGTAACAAATGTGACTTACCCTTTCCATATGGTCCAATTAATAAAGTTGAATGTTGCTTATTCTCTAAAACAGCATCCAAATACTGTTCTAAAATATCAACAGATGATTTTGTAGGAATATAGCTTCTGATTTTATCCTCTTTATTCAAATCTAAATACAGATTTACTGAATCCCTAAAATCACTATTGAATTTTACATAATCTCTTAACTGCATATAATCTACCTCTTGTAGTAATCTTCAATAATCTTATCCACCGAAATTTTATCATTAGGATATATTTCATCCAATCCAGCGGTTCTATTTACGGTTATATATCCTGCATTATCTAACCTATCAAGTATATTATTTACTGCAATTCTTGATAAATGGTAAATATTTGCTGCCAATTCTGCAACGTAATCTATACTCACAAAATTCTCTGTCTCAAATATTTTCCCTAATTCATATAAAATAATTTCGTCTCTAAAATGTCTCATATCTGGTTGTTGTCTATAATATACATCATGTTCTTTTCTTATAAGTTTCAGACTTGCAAACGGACATTTGTTCTTGTCCTCAGGATCATCATTCACAATATCCTTACTGTACATATTTAGCATAACATCTATATCGTCCCTGAGTGACGAATCAGGAAATGCATCTGTTTCTGCATAGGCAATTAATTCCTTCTTCAAAACTGCAAACAATTCTTCTTTTGTAAATTCTTCAGTCTGACATTTATTAAAAAATAAGTACCAAACTGTTGATCTAAAAGCATTTTTTGCAATAAACGAATGTAATAGCCATAACGATAGATCATCTTCCAGAAAAGGATCATATTTATAAATCATTTTTCCAAGTTCTGTTAACTCGGCACCATTTCTTTGGTCTTCTCCAATCAGTCCCATTGCAAGCATCCAGTACTTAATTGATTTGACCATATTATTTCCAACACCTAATTGATCTGTACCATTATTTCCAGTAAATATCTTTGGATTTTTACTAACGCTATAAAGGCCCTTTGTAATCCATCCCTCTCTAAGCTGAAATTTTTCATGTCCTTTTAATCTAAACGTTGCCATAATTAGCTCCTTTTGATTGTTAATACTTTTCGCATATAACATCCCGCATTAAAATGATCAATGCACTCTGTACATCTAACACATTTTTCATCATCAATCCTGTATACAACAACATCATCATCGTCTTGTTGCTGAAAGGTGTGTACGCTGATTGCATTATGTTTACATACACTTGCACATGCCTTACATCCAATACACATTTGGTATTTTGTAAGCTGACATTTTATTTTCAATTCTGCCGCCGTCAAACTATTTGCACCAGCAATATTTATTTTTTTAATTGTTACTTTTAATCTATTTGTTCCTATTTTACCCTGAAGAATTAATACGACATTTCCTTGTTTATCTAATACATAAACCTCTCCAAGTCGCTTATTACCTAATTCAAAATTCAAATAACCAAAAGGTTTAAATAATTCATATAAATCTTCTGCTATCAATGTTTGTAATTCATAATTAAATGCATTATCTTCTGTTGCACAAGGTTCAAATTTAATGATAGAAGTGTTTGATATTTCTAAACCTTGTCCTCCTTGTCTTGCTTTCCAATTACCACTATCTACATATTCTTCAGGATCAGGTTTTCCAATCTTATTTGCAAAATTAATCAAAAGTTTTCTCCAGTGTTCATATTTATTGAACATATGGACTTTTGATAAAAATTCCGACCACGAACCATTATTGGGGCAACACCAACATCCTACGCGAGAATATCCAAGTCGGTATGCATCATTGAAATCAATACCTGTAGTCAATATATAGAGCCATACATCAAAATCAATCCATTCTATAATAGGAGATACAACGGTTTGTTTTGTAATTTTGGGGCTTTCGCTCTCTCTATCGTATTTACTTCTTGATGCAGATTCACTTTTTCTAATACCATAAAATGTAAGCACATTCGTCTTATCCTGAAAAACCTGTGAAAGTGTTTTTGTAATAGCCCCTGTTTTAAAAACGGTACAACACCATCTCATTACTCTTGATGGTGGACCTATCTGTTCACAAAGTTCCTCAAAATTCTTTTCATAATTTTTAGCTCTAATAACAGTATGTTTCTTAGAAAATCTTTTTCTATATTCTTCTGTAAGCGGAAATTCTAAAGTAGTGTCTCCATATATATGCATAATCTTACTATTAGCAAATGCTCTCATTACCAAATCAGATGTAACTGTCGAATCTTTTCCGCCACTAAACGATATAAACATATCTTCAAAAGTATATTTTTCTTCAAAGCTTTGAATATAACTAATCGCCTCATCAACAATATCATAATAACGAGCTATGTTCGCTTCAACAAATACTTTTGCTATTTTTTCAAAATATCCATAATCAATTTCAGGAAGATATTTTTCATACTGTTCTCGTATTCTGTCAACTTCGTCAAGTGATTTGTTATTCACTTCCGTAATCGATAATTCAATTTTTTCTCCATTTACAAAATATCCTGCATTCCCATTCCATACAGAACTTTTTTGCAAAGCCAATGGTTTTTCAAAGTCTAATAAAATAGCTAATAATAGTTTCTCTTCCGGAAAAACTGGTCTTAAATCAGTTGCTATATATGTACATTCTTCATCGCATATCTCGCATTTTTTTTCAAATACAGGAACATTGCAATGTTTGCACCAATATATTGTTGTTGAAATAAGTGGTCTGACATTACAATTTTCTTTAACACATCTATCTCTATATACCGGAACATTATGTATTGGGCATATTTTTTCTAACATATTATCCTCATTCCCAGATATTCTACCTACTTCTGAATATCTTTTATATTCTTAATTTCCACAACATCTTCTATATTGCAATTCAGTTCTGTACATATTCTTTCTAATGTTGTTAGATTAACCGGTTCTCCATTAGTCATTTTAGCCATAGTACTTGTACTAATCTTAACCTTCTTACATAATTCACTTTTGTTGAGACCTTTATCAATCAATGTCTTCCATAAATTACTGTACGAAATAGCCATTTTTAATCTCCTCACATATCTTATATTCGCTTTCTTGCGACCATCGTTAATTTAAAGTAAACTTTTATATTATTATATCACAATTTTTTGATTCTTCAAATTGTATCTTTGAAAAATCAAATCTAATCTGTTGAAAATTATAGTAAAAAAATAAAGTGAGCCTAGACTATAACGTAAAGTGAACATGTGGAATCTCAAAAATCACAAATTTGCGAATTTCAAAATTTATGTTTTATACCCTCAATCCGCAAAATATGCAGAATATAAGTCCATGTCCAAAATCTTATAAGAAGAATAGCCTATCATCCATCTTTCCTTCAGGTACAAAATCTCTATTTTTGCATATCTTATCTGCATATCCCGTTGTAATCGGAAGCCTCATTTTATGAGTGGAACCCACATGGAGCTGTGATAAATACAACACCTGTTTCAATATATTCTCCATAGAAACATCACCACATTTTTTCTCAATCAAAATCGGATTTGGTGAACCCTTCTTATTAGTGATGTTTGTTGTAACAAGATATCCTTTATTATTGTTATACACACAGTATCCCATCTCAGGATTCTGTATATCATCATCCTGTATAAGCATTAATTTTGAACTAATATTCTTTCTAACCTCAATTATGCTATACTCAATCCCCTTAGCTCCAAAATAATTCTTATACCACTCATCATTTTCATTACTAAAGCCATCTCTATGAATAACCACATTCTTTGGTGATTCTCCAAACCTATCTTCATAAGAGAATATTACCTGGTCAAATATATCCTGAAGTATTCTTGTTGTAATCTTCTCCCCTTGCTGAGGCGTTGTCGGCTTATAGAATCCGAGCAAACGCCCATATTTATCAAACACTACTGAGCAGGCGGGATAATGAATGCCTTTGGCAACTGTCGCAACATCAAGTCCAACAAAACAATCAACATTTCCCGGCATATCCTTTACAATCCAAGGAATTCCGCCTGTCTTACCAAGAATACCAAGTACAATGTTGTGAAGATAATACTTAGACTTATTACCTTCTGCTTTACCTCTTGCAAATAATTCTGCTGTCTTCACACTAATCATCTGCGATGGAATATTTGCCTTCGCCCATATGGTCTTAAATGGATTATATGGACCATCTTCATCAATTCCGTCTGGAATAAGTGCTATCACAATATCTATGCCTTCTATCTTCTGCAATCTGTTTGCAGCTCTCTTGTAGTCTGTTATATCACCAAGCTCATACTCCTCTTTAATCATTGGTTCAGATTTTATATTTAGAAGTCCTGAGATTATATATTTGTCTTTTTCACCCTGATATTTTCCCAGTTTTGCAAATGAATATATCTCATTAACAACCGCTTTCATAAGATGTTCTTGATTCTTTGGGTATATGTATCCTATTTTGATTTCTCTTTCAGGTTTTCTATAGAATCCATGATTGAATACTTGAAATTCCTTTCCCACTTCAAGTACTCTGTCTTTTCCACATGTCAGTTTTGGTAGAGGAACCATGCCTCTACTGTACCCAATATTCTTAACCTCACAGGGTTCTAAATCAAATTGCAAGCTATTTATTTCCTTAAGAACACCTATATCACCTATGAAATCCTGATCTAACATAAGACGGGTTCTCATATCCCGCTTAACATATGGCTCTATCCGAACAGAAAATCGTGGATCAATCTGTCCCACTTTTTCTCTTGTAAGCACTGGTTTTAAAGCCTGAGGATAATAAGGATATGTTTTATCAGACTGCAATTCTACTTTTACCACTTTTGTGTCATCCGGAAGCTGCTCAACCCTTTTTCCTTCTTTTTTATTTATGTAATATGCTTTCAGGCTATCTGCAAAGTCTAGTTTGTCTGTGACAGTAAAATCACATATTTCTGTAAGAATTCCGGTCTGATTATTCTTAGCCCAGTCGTTTTTCACTTCCATTCCAACCGGATTAATTCCTCTTTCCATATAATCATAAACTGTTAGATTCGACATAAATGCACTACTTGTATCTATTCTAAGATACGCCTTTCCATCATCCATTATATCTACCCAGAAATTGTATTTTCTCTCAAGGCTTATTTCTTTATTGTCTGATGTAAATAAATTAAAGTCATTCTCTGTCCTAATCCACTTACTTGTCACACTGCTTTTGCAGGAATACTTGTGATATTTGTTATAAATTAAAACTTCCGACAAGTTCTTAGTAATCAGATATTTAATTAGTTCACAGTAAACTTTTCTATTTTCTAATACCTTTATTTCCCTTATTCCTTCGTATTCAATTGTAAAATCTGCATTAGGAATACTTTCGTCCAACATATCTGTTGAATATATTCTGTTCCCATCTTCAAATACTCCGATATGATTATAATTCCTAAGTTTCCATACCGCTCCTCTTATAACCGAAAATGAGTTATCTATTTTCTGTGAGTGAAGCTGAAATATATGTAAACTAACTGGTTTAACCACATCCTTAGAAGCAAATACTTCCATTCTTAAATCTCTTCCCATCCAAATCCTCCAATATAAAAATTTTCTATCTTACTATATTTCACTCAAATTATACGCCTTTATATATCACAGTATTGTGATATATATCTTTCTTATATAAATTTTTCAATTTTGCTCATTTTCTTTTCCTCCATTTCTTTTCTTAACAAAAAATGCCACCTGCACCAAAGTACAAGTGACATCTTTCTATCTTATCTTAATATGTCCCCTAGATTATACTCCGGTGCTACATTATGTGTATTAGCTCTTAATTCCTCATCTGTAAAAAATATAGGAATATTATACCAATAATTGTATTTTTTTACAAGCAATTTTTGTATGTATTCTGTATACTATATCCAGCCAACCATTCTCCAACGTGCTCTAATCTCTCATCCCGTCCTGCAGCTTACAGGCCTACCGCGTCCACTCCGTGAACAGCTTCTTCATGGGTGAACTTTTCATATTCAAGCTGGCTTATAAGTTCATCTCTTGACATTGGCACCGATTCCATGTAGGATTGCGCTTTAATGACAGCCTGTGCCATCCAGTCGCCACCACAGTTATCTATGGCATACTGTATCTCTTCAGATGTAAATTTTTCATATTCAAGCTGATCCATAAGTCCTAATTTGGAAAATCCTATGTCATCACTCAGATAAGATTTAGCAGATTCAAGCGCCTGTTCCTTCCAGTCGGCACCGCAATTGTCAAGGGCGTACTGTATCTGATTTGCATCATATCCCTCATATTCAAGCTGACCTTTGAGACTTTCTTTTGAAAAACCACCCATATCCAGATAACTTTTTGCACTCTTTAGTGCATTGGATTCGCCGGCCGATACATTAGAGGCAGGAGTTGTCGGCTGGGCAGCAGGTTTGGTAGCTGGTGGTGCAGGTTGTTCTGCGGGCTGCTTTGCAGGCTGTTCTGCAGGTTTCTCTACAGGCTGTTTTGCGGGTTGGTTTACAGGCTCATTGGGCGTAATCTGATTGCCATTGATCAGATTAATCTTATCAACGTATACAGCCGGAATTGATATAGTCTGTCCGAGAACCGATTCATACTGAAAAATGCCTACTGACGTTCCATAAATTTCAATATTATCATCTTCAAGAATACGGCTTGTTGTTATTTCTGGATCATAGCCTATAAGAATCACCTCATCGTAGTCTCCGTCAACGGCAAGGCGGATCTGATTCTCATCATCTCCTTCCATAAGCTGGACAACCTCTCCTGTAAAATATACAAGTTTTCCCTCATAATCCTTTGGATTACGGGAAATGTTATCGAATGTAATTCCTGTCTTATAATCACTATCGCTGTATGTCTGTCTCTCAGAAGATTCAGTTATATCTTCTGCCGTTGTAGAATACTCAGTCTTATTCTTTTTGTGTGTTGTTGTCTCCTCTTCAGATTCATTAAAAGTTGCTGTTTTGCCACATGCCCATAACATGCAGCATGCAATAATCGTTAATAACAATACTGACAATTTCTTCATAATAGTTACCTCCATAATAAAATTGATGTTGCTCCCACCGGCCCCTTGATTTATTCATATTTTATCATTTTTACCTGTCCCAAAAAAAGGACTGGCAAATCTAAGGTAATACGCAAAGTTACAGTATAGGAAAAAGTGTGAATACATGTTATAATACCGGTAGTTAGTCTTAAAAGGAGATGAAAACAATAAAAAAGAAATTCAGAATTACATTTAATGCACCGGTAGTATTAGGTTTAATTTTTATATGTTTTGCGGCAACACTACTGGGAGAAATTACAAATGGTAGAAGCACAGCATTATTTTTTATGACATATCACTCATCATTATTAAATCCTCTGACCTATATAAGGTTTATAACACATGTTTTTGGGCATGCAGGCTGGGAGCATTTTATCGGTAATGCGACATATCTTTTATTATTAGGACCGGTATTAGAGGAAAAATACAAATCCAGAACATTAATTGAAATAATAATTATTACGGCACTGGTTACCGGTATTATCAACTATATCTTTTTCCCTAATATTGCACTATGCGGAGCCAGCGGAATTGTCTTTGCCTTCATTATTCTGGCTTCATTTACCGGATTTAAAGATGGTGAAATTCCTCTGACATTTATTCTTGTTGCCACCATATATATAGGCCAGCAGATATATGACGGAATTACAGTTAATGATAATGTATCGCAAATGGCTCATATTACCGGCGGACTGGTAGGTTCAATAACAGGATATATTCTTAACAAAAAAACAGTAACCCAGTAATTTACTGTCCTCACCTGCGCGGCAATATGTTCCACACAAAGAAAACCGGGTCAGCTTTACGCCGACCCGGTCTTTATATTAAACGTTTCCTACACTTCATCCCTATAACTCTGCGGTTATGTACCTTAACCAAATATTGCCTCTGCAAGTTCCTGCATAGTCATTTCAATATTCTCTAAATCTGACTTATATAAAGTAACCGAAAGGAAGTATCCATTATCCTTTGTAATGACTGCACTATACTCTTCATTTTCGCTTGGTGACTTTACTCTCTTGAAAGTTCTTTTATAGAACTCGACTGTACCATTAGGTGTGTCAAGTGTATCTTTTAATTTTTCAATCTTGTCATATTCGAATTCGCTTTTATCGACTTCCCATTCATCACCTTCTATATAGTGTTTTACCCATCCTTCTGTATATGGGGTTACCCACACAGAAATATCATCTGTTTTCATGACAAAACAGTTCTCATCAGTATACTCGTCATATACTTCAAATCCATCAACAAGGTTAACTTTTCCGATTACATTTCCGTCGTAATCCTCAATTTCATATTTGCTCTTTTCGGATACATCTGAATCGTCTTTTTTGTCATCTTTCTTTGTATCTTCCTTTGAAGGTTTTTCATCATCTTTGTCAGGAGTTGACTCTTCTTCATCTTTCTTATCATCTGAATCGTCTGCGTCCTTAATTTCATCCGGAAGCTCAACCTTAGTCTTGCCGAAATCGGAGAATTCAAATGTAACGCTTGCTTCATTAATGCTTAATAAGTCTTTAACATTAACATCTTCTGTTGAAGATACTTCAAGAATCTTGCCGATGCAGCTCTTTAAATCAATTGAAATGGCTGTAATAGTGTCATTATCTCCGTCAATTGTTACTGTGATTGCCACATCTTCTAATAAATCAATAATTTTTGATATATCAAAATCTTCCTCTGAAACACTGCCTAAACCTGAAAGGCTGTTTTCGATAGCTGACTTAATATCATCTTCCTTATCGCCAAGAATTTTGTCAAAATCAAGCTTGGCTTCTACTGTGTAGATACCATTCTTTTCAGAAACTACATCTGCTGTTTTGATAAAATCTGTAATTGCTGTTACGCTACGTAAGCTTGCAATCACATCTGAAAGATTTGTATCTGACTCTTCCTTCATCCATTTTTCGTCATCAAAATCATATTCATAGACATACGCTGTATTGCCTTCTTTAACAAGATAAGTCTTGAGTTCATCGCTGTCTTCAGCAATATCAGGAATTTCTGCGTATGATTTTCCCTCTGCATAACCTGCTTCATCACAGATTTTAAGAGTTCCGTTTATGCCTGCCTTAGCTGATGACTTAAGGTCTGATTCTTTAAGTTCACCTTCTTTAATAGCTGACTCAATCATTTCTTCAGTCATTCCCTGCATAATAAGAACCTGTTTTAAATCTAAATCAGCATCTAATTTTGCATCGAATGATACTGTGAAGTTTTCTAAACCTTCTTTGTTAGCTGCTACTGCTTTGACAAGGTCATCAGCACTCTTGCTGCCTTTTACCGTGTCTTCTGAAGACTGGTTCTCACCTGTGCCAACCTTCACTTTCTTGCTGCCACATGCTGCCATACCGAGTGTAAGTGCAATACACATCATGGCTACAAGAATTTTTTTAAATAATCCTTTTTTCATTTTGTCTGCTCCTTTAAAAATTTTAACTTTTAAGGTATTAATACCAAAGCACGCTCTGATTGTATCACGGAAAATTTTACTAATCAATATACGTTTTAGCGAAATAAAGCATCCTATTTACGATAAAATAGCATTTATTCATAAAAAAACTGCAGAAGAAGGGCATTTCCTCCTCTGCAGCCGACATCAGGTTGTTATATAAGTATTATATTTTAATTTTCTTAATTTTCTTTCCATATCCACGGCATTATCAAGATTTTTGTATGCACCTACCTGAACTTTATAGAGGTCATCCTGATAAATAATAAATGCGGGATATCCCATATCTAACAATGGTTCCAAAAGTCTGTCCGCATTGTCGCGGTTTCTGAAAGCCCCTACCTGGACACGGTATAATTTGTCACAGGTGCATCTGCTGCTTTCCCTGTCTTTTTCATACAATCCCTCGTATGGGTCTTTTATATTACTTTCATCCGGTGCAGGCTGTACATTATTATCCCTCGACGCTGTGCCTGAACCTATGGTTTTTAATATTCCATCGGCTATCGCCGCCGCTATCTGTTCAAATTCATCATCGAACTTCTCATTATCGCTATCGTTGTTGATAAAGCCTGTTTCAATAAGCACCGCCGGCATATTGGTACGTTTAAGCACCACAAGATTAGGTCTTTCTATAACGCCCAGGTCTTTAAAGCCCAGATCCGTAAGATTATCCAGTATGTTTTCGGCGAGGTGTTCTTTCTCTCCGCCTTCACTGTAAATCAGCACCTGCACTCCGCTTGCGGCGTTGGGATTCTCTCCTGAATTTCTGTGAAATGATACAAAATAATCCGCTCCTGAATTATTGGCATCCGTTGCCTTTTTAAACGGTGTTTCATATATATCGTTATCTCTTGTATAAAAAACATCCATGCCTTCATTTTTAAGGATATCTCCAACCGCCATGGCAAGCTTTAAGTTGTCATCTTTTTCACGTCTTCCGTTATACACCGCTCCCGGGTCACTTCCGCCATGTCCTGCATCTAAAGCAATAAGCATAATATATACCTCTTTTTTTCATATGGTATATATTATGCCGGCAACGTCTTTATCTTTACATTTTTTTAATTAAAATAACTGTAATTACCACACTTGCTATCGCTATCAGTGACATTATGGTTATTGTTAATGCTACTTTCTTTTTATATTTTTTTGCAACTTTTTCGTCTATCATTAATTATTTTTCCTTTCATATTTTACAAATTCATATATAAGGTCAAAATATGTTCTTTCGTCGCTGGATTCTGTGATAACAAATCCTTCATCTTCCAGATTAGGGAAGTACGAATCTGCGTCATAAGCATAATCTATCTTAGTAATATGGGCTACGTTGCAAAGAGGAAGCATCTGCTTATATATGGAAGCACCGCCGATTACATATATGTCTTCATCGGCAAAATCTTTTGCCGCCTCAACGGCTTCTTCTATACTATGAACCACAATAGCTCCGTCAACCTTGTAATTCATATCTTTTGTTATTACAATATTGGTTCTGTTCTTTAAAGGGCGTTTATTAGGAAAACTTTCAAGGGTCTTGCGTCCCATAATTACGGCTTTGCCCGTTGTGGTCTCCCTGAACCATTTCTGATCCTCAGGAATTCTTACAAGAAGTTCGTTTTTGTATCCTATTGCCCAGTTTTTGTCTACTGCTGCGATTAAATTCATAATATGTCCTTTCCTATATAGCTACAGGTATATTGGTGACCTGTGGTCCGGTTATATAATTATCTACCGATACATCATCCCTTGTAAACTTGTAAAAATCTTTTACCTCGGGATTAAGATGGAACGTCGGTGCATCATAACATTCTCTTGATATAAGTTCCTCCACAATAGGAATATGTCTGTCATATATATGTGCATCTGCGATTACATGTACAAGTTCTCCCACCTGCATATCACATACCTGTGCCAGCATGTGCACAAGCACCGCATACTGTGCAACATTCCAGTTATTGGCTGTGAGAATGTCCTGTGACCTCTGGTTAAGAATTGCGTTAAGTGTAAGCTTGTCTTCACCTTTTTTCTGGGTAACGTTAAAAGTCATGCTGTAGGCACATGGATATAAATTCATCTCATGTAAATCCTGGTGCACATATATATTAGTCATTATCCTTCTGCTGAAAGGATTGTTCTTTAAATCATATATAACACGGTCTACCTGATCCATCATGCCTTCTTTATACCGGTGCTTTACACCAAGCTGATAACCGTATGCTTTGCCGATTGAGCCGTTCTCGTCCGCCCATGCATCCCATATATGGCTGTGAAGGTCATGGATATTGTTGGATTTTTTCTGCCATATCCATAACAATTCGTCTGTTGCACTCTTAAGCGCTGTTTTTCTTAATGTAACAAGCGGAAATTCCTTGCTGAGATCATATCTGTTTACAACACCGAATTTTTTGATTGTATAAGCAGGAGTTCCGTCCTCCCAGTGTGGTCTTACTTTTTCACCCTCCGTACTTACACCGTTTTCAAGGATATCCTTACACATGTCTATAAAAACTTTATCTGCGTAGCTCATTATGCCCTCCTGTTACTGCACTATTTTACTTTATCATATATCTCCGTAGGAACATAAGCCTTGACTTCTATTCCCTCCGCAACATATTCCTCACTTATAAGCTGTCCGTATTTTCTTATAAGGGATATCTTGGAAGCCTCCGTATAAGAATATGTCTTTTCTATATATATTTTGCTTTCTCTTAAAACTTCTTCAATGGTATCTTTAAGTTCTGTCAGTCCGTCACCGTGAAGAGCCGATATATTAACGGTCTTGTCGGCCTTAAAATCTTTAAGAACTTTATTGCCTGCAATTTCTATTTTGTTAAAAGCCGTTATTATAGGCTTATCGCCCGCTCCCAGTTTCTCAAGGGTATCATATACAACATACATCTGGGAATCCATTGCAGGATTGGAAGCATCCACGACATGAAGAATTATATCTGCATATACAGCTTCTTCAAGTGTGCTTTTAAAAGCTTCCACAAGGTGATGAGGAAGTTTGCTTATAAATCCGACTGTATCCGTGAGAAGAATCTGCTGCCCGCTTTCAAGCTCCAGCCCTCTCGTTGTAGGGTCAAGTGTGGCAAAAAGCTTATTTTCCGCAAGTATTCCCGCACCCGTTAATGTATTAAGAAGTGTCGACTTACCTGCGTTAGTATATCCTACTATAGCGACCACCGGAATATTGGAACGGCTTCTCTGGCTTCTTGTAAGCTCACGGTGCGTTACAACCGCTTCAAGCTCATGCTTAAGCTGTCCTATTCTCTCATGGATAATTCGCCTGTCCATCTCAAGCTTTGTCTCTCCGGGACCTCTTGTACCGATACCTCCGCCGAGTCTTGAAAGTGCGTTTCCAAGTCCCGAAAGTCTTGAGGAACGATATCTCAACTGGGCAAGCTCAACCTGAATCTTACCCTCATTGGTATTAGCCCTTGCTGCAAAAATATCGAGAATAAGAAGCGTTCTGTCCATGATTTTAATTTCAAGGGCATCGCTGAGATTGTTCATCTGTGCCGGAGAAAGTTCGTCATCACATATTATGCCTGTTGCATCATATTCTATTATCAGTTCTTTAATCTCATCTATCTTACCCTTACCGATATAAGTGGCCGGATTGAAATTATCAAGATTCTGTATTACCCTTGCCACCGTTACAGCACCTGCAGTTGACGCAAGCTCGCAAAGCTCGTCAAGGGACTGTTCGGTATTTTCTCTGTCTGATTTTCTTACAGCTACAAGAATAACTCTTTCTTCCGCTTCTCTGTTATCAATCATAAAAATCTCCTGTTAAGATACTCTGGACTTCAAAAACGTATATTCTCTCAAAGCCTTTGTATCATCACTGTAATCCTTTACATAGCTTTCAAACAAATCCAGTGCCTTGCTGAAATCTCCGAGATATTCGTAGCATATTGCCTGATTGTAAAGCAGTGCTTTCTTAGTTTCTCCTTTAGCTGACTCAAGACCTTTACTTATATATTCCAGAGCCTCGGTATACTTAAATCTCTTGATAAGATATGCCCCGTACTGGTTATATACTTCGCTGTTAGACTTATCTTTATTGATACAGTCCATATAAAGGGCTTCCGCTTCCGAATATCTTTCCTGTGCTTCATAAGTAAGTGCAAGGTAAAAAGCTGCATCCTTCTCACCTTCGTCTATGGCCTTCTTAAGGAACTGTTCTGCCTGTGTGTAGTCCCTGAAAAGATAATATGTCTTGCCTATAAGAAAATCATCCGCATCTTTACTTGAAATAAGTCTTCTGAGATAAGATTCAGCCCTGTCTGTATAACCTGATGCCATAAATTCGTTATACATATTACAATATAAGGAATAACTGTTATCACTGAGGGAAATAGCCTCTTCAAAATCAAGTGCCGCATTATTCTCATTGCCCGTATGGATATATGCACAACCTCTTAAATAATATAAATCTGCCTTATCAGCCTTGCCGCATTCATCAATAAGTGTTGAATAATACTCTATTGCTTTATTGTATTCGCCGCTTTTTGTGAGACATTCCGCATAATATTTCATTGCATCAAGACAAATACTGTCATATCTATTGCCTGATTTGGTAATCACGGTATCAAACTGCTCCTCGGCCGTCTTAATGTCCCCAAGCTTATAATAAGCAATTCCAAGTCCCCTGTAAGCGTCCCTGTTACTGCTGTCCTTACTTATAATCTCATTAAATGATTCTATAGCTCCCTGATAATCGCAGGTCTCAATTTTGCTCATTCCTGCCTGACATGACAATGAATTGCTCTTGCCACATCCTGTTAAAACTGCTGCGGCAACTGCGCCTGCACATATAATATCTATAAATAAATGTTTTTTCATTACAACAAACTCCTAAAATTATAACAAACCAGGTATCCTAAACACCCGATTAAGCTAAATTGTACCATAGTAAGTGTTTTGTAACAAGTGGTATTAAAAGATTTTCACTCTCTTTTTTGATAAGCATGCTCTATTTTCTTCCCAAGAGGAACTGCAAGTGCCAGTAAAAATATTACGTTGGAAACCGCATAAATTATCGTAAATGTCAGTGACGTACTTATCGTAATCAGATAATAACTCCATCTAAACGTCCCAAAGGTCCATATAACCGTATAAATGTCCATTAAAAGTGAAAAAATCACACCGGCAAACACACCGTAAATCATGAGAACGGCTTTGTTTTTTCTTAATAGTCCCCCAATAAGGGCGGATATAATCCCGATTAAACCCCATGTCAACATCTGGAAAGGAGTATACATTCCCTGTCCGAAGTAAAAATTAGTAACAAGTGCGGTAAGCGCCCCACAGTAAAAACCTGCCTCTATTCCAAGATACATTCCGGCAATTATCACAACCGCTGTCACCGGCTTAAATCCGGGAAAAGGTGCGAATATGAAACGTCCTGCAATCGACATGGTTGTAAGCACCGTTATAAGCATGATTTTTCTCACTGAAGTATTCTTTTTTTCGAGAATATAGAAAAATACAAAGCAGAAAAAAACAACTGCTGTTGTAAAAATAAAAGCACCTGTCTTTACCTGTTCCATTCTTCCGCCTCTTTCTCCGTAACCACATCCTCTGAAATTCCTTTCCACATCCTGCATACAGGAGTTGTGTAAAATACATTTTCAAGACAAAACTCCCTTACATTGCCTGAATACACCGGCTGCCTGTCTGAAATCATACACACATAATCTGCCGCATCTGCCATAAAAGAAATGTCATGGGAAATTACAAGAATGGTTTTTTGTTGTTTTTTTAATTCATTAATAGTATTAATCAAATTAGCTTTTTCTCTGTTATCTACGCCTTTAGTCGGCTCATCAAGAATTATTATGTCAGGATTATTTTTTAACACAAGAGACAGGGCAAGAAGTTGTTTTTCACCTCCGCTTAAATCGTAAGGGTTTCTGCCGTCATATTCATCATTTGTAAAATGGTCTGTAACATCCTGTGAAAGAATACCGATACTGTTGCCGTAGGTCTTTATTTTTCCCGAATAAGGCTTAATATAGCCTGAAAGCAGCTTTGCAACCGTTGTTTTGCCGCTGCCGTTTTCACCTACGATAAAATGACATTTTCCTTTGTACAGTTTCATGGAAAAATCTTCGATTACAAAACCGTTCTCTTTTGTATATCCGAATGACACATTTTTAAGTTCTGCCGCAATTTCATTTTTATTATTAACGTAATCCTGTTCTTTGTGGATAGTATTTCTCTGTTTTATATATTTATGCCCTTCTGCCAGACTAAGCGGTACAGGTCTTTTATCCGCAAATATCCTTGCAACCGTGGGAAGCAGGTAACCATAACCGTTTTCCGCCATATATACTGCTGTTTCATCAGGTTTTCCGGCATAGACAATCTCACACTTATCAAGGAGAATTATTTTATCCGCATAATAAAAGAGTTCGTCCGTCCTGTGCTCTGTGATAATCACTGTTTTAAAAAATTCCTTATTAATCTTCTTAACCCTGTCAAGAAGCCTTCCGGCCATCACCGGATCAAGCATGGAAGCAGGCTCGTCAAGCAAAAGTACATCTTTATCGCAGGCAATTACGGAAGCAAGATTCAAAATCTGTTTTTCCCCGCCTGAGAGTGAATCGGTTCTTTTGTCAAACATGTGGCTGAGTGAAAAAAATGAAGCTGTTTCCGCAATTCTTCTTTTAATAAAATCATCTTTAAGCCCTTTTCCCGATAAATTTACGGCAAGCTCCCCATACACGCTGTCCATAATTATCTGGTTATCGGGATTTTGCATTACCATCATGGCATTATCTTTAAAATATTCTTTTAACTTCTTCAAAAGTGTGGTTTTGCCACTGCCGGTCATACCACATACTAATATAAAATTACCCTTTTCGACTATCTTTTCATATTGTATATCCATAATTTAACATTCTCCTTTCCCCTGTAAAAAATCGGAATTAAAGACATAAATGCCATAAAAACAAGCCTTGCCCCAGGCAGCAATAATCCACCCGCAGCCATAAGAATGGTTATTATAAGCAGAATACAGTCCCTGAGCCTGAACCTGTAGCTGCCGCAGAATATCTGTGACGATTGTGTAAAACCATTGCTTTCCATTATATCGGCTGTCTCCATACTGCTTTCCATCGCATAACTTGTCACTCCCGAAAAAACAAAAACTGCATTATCTTTACTGTTTCTGCCGCTTTTGTTATTGATGTCATTGATCATTTTCATTCTTTCGTATTTTCGCATATACATGGGAAGAAATCTCAGAATCATTGAAAAAATAATGCCTGCTTTCGGCATTTTTCTAAAGATATATTGTATTTTTTCCCCTGTAATAACAATATCCATACAGCTAAACCACACAAAGGCACCGGAAAGCATAAGTCCCGTTGTCATTCCGTAGCGCATGGATTCATAAGTAACTGCCCTGTTATTAATATAAAAAAACACATGGCTGCCGTTATGTGACACAAGCATATTTACAAAAGTAATAAGAATCGTTATGACAAAAGAATTTCTGAGTATTTTAAAGTCTGCCTTGCCTTTTAAAACCCATATATAAATTATCCCGGATATAAGAAGCAGAAGATTAAGTTTAATTTCCATTAAAAACATTGCAGGTAATAGATTGCACATAAAAAATACCAGCAGAACGTATGGGTTGAAATTTTCAAATTTTCTCATTGCCCCACCTTTCCGTCATCCGTGTAAATCCATCTGACATAATCTCCCTCCGACAGTTTGTAAGCCGAGCAGGACACATTGGGAAATTCACCGTTTACCGAATAAGTCCAGCCCGACATATTTCCGTAATCAAACTCTGCCATTCCTGCGATTGCTTTTACATAAATCGAAGAAAACACTTTGCTTCCGTTGTAGTCAACCGGAATCTCATATATCATTGAAGCCGTTAAAAGCTGGTCAAAAGTGCTGTCTCCCTCTTTGATGTCTATTTCTTTTTCACTTAAAATAACTTCTTTGCCATGACCTGTTATCTCAAGGTATGTCGCAACTTCTCCCGATGTTTTAACATCGTAGTACTCGTCCTTTGTCTTAAAATCGGACAGGGAAAAATATACCGCAAGTCCCACAAACACAATGGTAAAAGTCATGAATACTGACTTTTTCTTTTTCTTTCTTATGAAAAAAACAACAAGAAATACCGCATATCCAATGCCAAGTGCCGAAAGCACAATGTATTTAATGTATTTTCCCTGCCATTTTATGGTATTTACCGTAGTATCGTCTTTCCCGGTTTCTGTCAGGTTGGTTTTATCATATACAAATCCGTTTTTGTAGGAAATTAGTGCAGACATACACTGGTATGTGGCTATGCTGTTGCTTTTTCCGCCTTTTATATGGCAAAATCCTCCGTCCTCATTCTGGTAAGTAATAAGCTCGTTGATAAGAATATCCATATTCTCTGTATCTTTTAATGCTGTTTTTGCCATAATTACCTGGGCGAGGCTTTCAGAATTTTCTGTCCCCATGGACTTGTAACCGCCGTTTCCGGTCATATTATTGTTAAGATATTCCAGTGCCTTATTAATTTTCTCCTCATACTTTTCCCTCAAAGGTGCCATTGCCTGCAAAGCCATCGCCGTCACATCAACGTCACCTGCTTTTTGATTTACGGAAAAACTTCCGTCTGGAAGCTGAAATTCCAAAAGACTGTCGGCGATATAATCCGCATCATATCCGCCGTAAGCTGCCGGCATAAGTCCGTAAATTACACTCATAATGCCCATTTTGCCCGTCTGTTCTTTAATTACCTCTCTTATAAAATCATCTTTTTCTCCCAATATATAAAATGCAAGTGCAATTCTTTCATAGTCTGTAGGCTTGATATCCTCCGCCTCGTCAAGGTATTTTTCTACTGCCTTAACGTACTCCGAAAAATCTGTTTCCGGATATAATGCTTTAATATTAATAACCCACCATTCGCAGGGACTTATGCCTGCAACAGCCATAAGGCCGTCATTTACAAATGACTGTGCATCTGTAACGGCGGCCTCTTTGTATTCATATTCAAGTGTTTTATTAATGCAGTCGTCTATATCGGGAGTATCTGCTTTAACGCCCGTGGCTCCCGTAAATATAAGTACGATTACTGTTAAAAATACAATGACTTTATTTTTCATATGCTCTTTTCTTACTTACTGCTGCGATTCCTGCTGCTTCGATAATTGCAACAACCGCAAAATAAACATACCCTGTATCTCCTGATGGAACATCCTCTGCCGGCTTTGCCGGTTTTGTCTCAGGTTCTGTTACTGCCGGTGCTTCTGCTTTAACCATATCGGCTGTAACTGTTATTTTGTAATCTGATGCAAATCTTAATACAAGTGGCACTCCGTCTTCAGCAACTTTGGAAATTCCTACAGAATGATCACCTACTGTAAAATCAGCTTTGTCAATAACGATCTTGCCATCAGCATCTGTTACATATTCCTTACCGTCCCATGTAACTTTGGCACCTTCAACAGGTACAGTTATAGGACTGAAATCTTCAGCGTATGCATCTGATGTAAAAGTTATTTCTCTGTCGCCAAGCTTTGAAAGGTCTGCTACAGGCCTTGCAAATCCATGAGAACCAAATTCATCTGCGTAATAAAATACAATTTCATCGCCATCTTTTATCTGCTGTTCTCCAATACCCACGCTTGGTGCAACGCCGTTAATTATATCACTCCATCCATCATATTTGAGAGGCTCAATACTTCCTGCTTTGTCACCATTTATGGCTGTAATATAAGTTCCTGTTGGATTAGTTATTGTAAGATTATCATTAGCTGCGTCAACCTCATTCATAAGCTCTGCAACTGTAGATGCGTTTGTTGTTACATCACCGTAGAAATATGTTTCGCTCTTTCCTTCAATTCTTAAAGATACTGTTTTTTCGTCTGCTGCAAATGGACTTACAACAAGACTGCTTAATACAACTGCAAATGCTGCAATTGCCGAAATTATTTTTTTCATGTCTTTCCTCCGTTCTTTAATAAAAAAATGCCTGCAGAAATCGCAGGCATAGTTAGAATACGGGCATAATCCCATTATAATGACTATAACTTTTCCCTGCCCAAAAGTCTGGTCTTTCTGATTTGTGGGACGAGCGATCTGGCTTAAGCAAAAATGCTCTTACAGTTATGGCTGTAGCTCCGGACTCACACCGGATTCTCTCCTGCTAATACTATGTATTTTCTTCCCAAAACCTTAAATTCAATTATGAAAGTACTCCGGACTGACCGATTACATCGGCAATTACTGCCAATTCTTCGGCACTTTTTGTCAGAGCAAATCTTATGTAGCCTTCTCCAAGCGGTCCAAATGCCGTTCCCGGTGTTCCTATTACTCCGGCCTTGTCCATAAGTGCCTCGGTAAATGAAGCCGATGTATAACCTTCCGGTACAGGAAGCCATACAAACATTGTTCCGTGTGAATCAGGTACGTTCCATCCGTATTTTCTAAGTCCGTTAAGAAGTGCATCCCTTCTTCTCTGATACTCTGCGCACTGTGCCTTGACGCTGTCTCTCGGTCCTCTTAAGGCCGCGATTGCCGCCTTCTGTGCCGGATATGACATACCAAAATCATACTGGCTTCTAAGCAGCTTAAACGCATCAATAATTGACTTATTACCAATACAGAATGAAATTCTTAAACCGGTTACGTTATAAGATTTTGAAAGTGAGAAAAACTCAACTCCCACATCTTTTGCTCCCGGCAATGATAAAAATGAAAAACCTTCCCTGCCGTCAAAAATAATATCCGAATACGCATTATCATTAATAATCGCAAAATTATATTTCTTTGCATATTCAATCATCCTGACATACATTTCTTTAGGTGCCGAAGCTCCCACAGGATTGGACGGATATGACAAAACAATGTATTTTGTCTTATTAAGAACGTCTTCCGGAATATCTTCTATCACAGGTAAAAAATTATTTTCCCTAAGGAGAGGATAATAATACACCTCTGCGCCTCCAAGATACGAACCTGCTTCAAATACAGGATAGCCAGGGTCAGGTAAAAGAACAACGTCTCCCGGATTAAGTATTGCCATTCCAAGATGTGCCATACCTTCCTGTGTTCCTCTTACTGCCGTAATCTCATCTGCCTTTATGACAGCGTTATATCTGTCCGCATAATAATCAACCACAGCGTTAAGCATTTCTTTCGAATCCACAAGGGAATACTTATAATCCTCAGCATTATTGACTGATTCAGCCACAGCCTTCATTACATGTTCAGGCGGCCTGAAATCCGGTGTACCCACTGAGAGGTTATAAACCTTTCTTCCTGCCTTGATTAATTCGCTTTTCTTCTCATCCAGGGCAGCAAATATTCCTGTCTGGAAATGATTTAATCTTTCTGCACGTTTGAATTCCATTTTAATCTTTCCTTCCTCTAACCCTTGTATTTTCACACTTTAATTTATTTCTGTCAATATTGATTTTGCTATTCTTTCGCTAATGTCCGTAAAATGTCCACCTCTATTATATTCAAAAAACACTTCTTTGGTCTTGCCAAATACTTCTGCCAATTTCTCCGTGTTAAATCCGACTTTTTCCCGCTCCGCATTTTTAGTAAGGGATTCCTTATCTCCAAGGGACATATAAATTTTGCCGATTCTTTTGCCAATGGATTTTTCGTTAAAATATTCCAAAGCACCGGGATACCATAACGACCCCGAAACGCTCATTACCCCGTCAAACAATTCTTTTTCACATGCCGCAAAAAGCGCAAAAAGTCCTCCGAGGGAATAACCTCCGATATACTGCCTCTGATATTTTTCATCATAAATCTCACTTATAAACCATGATAAAAATTCTTCTCCACCCCCTGTTTTTCCCATATTTTTATCGTGGTATTTCCACGGTGTCATACAGTAATTCCAGTCATACGGATATATCATGACGAGCCTCACTCCTTCAACAGGCTCTATATTAATTCTTTCCGCCATAAAAAAATAACAGACTGTCTGGCTGTCTTTATCACCGATTGTCTCATAGCTGCAATTTTTTAAATACATTAATTCGCTCATGCTTTCATTCTATCACATTTTATTTATTTGGGAATATATTTAGATTACAGATATTTTTAAGAGGTAAATTATGAAAAAAAGAATTTGTTGTTTTATTCTGGCTTTTATTTTGATTGCAATCTGTCAGGCCGGGTGTGGCAAAAAAGACAACGGCATGAAAAAGGTTGTTCTCAATGAGGTTGCCCACTCTATTTTTTATGCTCCTCAATACGTAGCAATAGAAATGGGATATTTCAAGGATGCAGGCATAGACCTCGTTCTTGAAACAGGTTTCGGTGCCGACAAAACAATGACCGCCCTTATATCCGGCAATGCCGATATTGGTTTTATGGGTTCAGAATCCACAATTTATGCTTATGCGGAGGGTTCTAAGGATTATGCCGTTAATTTCGCCGGACTTACCCAGCGTGCCGGTAACTTCCTCGTTGCCAGGGAAAAAATTGATAACTTCTCATGGGATATGGTTAAGGGCAAAAATGTCCTCGGCGGCAGAAAGGGCGGCATGCCTCAGATGGTGCTTGAATATATCCTGAAAGCCAACAATATTGACCCTGCCTCCGACCTCTCAATCGACCAGAGTGTTGACTTCGGTCTGACCGCAGGTGCTTTTTCCGGCAATACAGAGTATGACTTTACCGTTGAATTTGAACCGGGTGCCACTTCTCTTGAGAAAGAGGGCAAAGGTTATGTAGTTGCTTCCCTTGGTGTTGACAGCGGTTACGTTCCTTACACCGCCTACTCCGCTAAAAAGAGCTACATTGAGAAAAATCCTGAAATCATCAAGGATTTCACTTCTGCCATCCAGAAGGGTCTTGACTACGTCAATTCTCATTCTTCTGCTGAAATTGCCAAGGTCATAGCCCCTCAGTTTGAGGACACGGACATTGACACCATTACCACAATAGTTGAAAGATACAAATCCCAGGACACTTGGAAAAAAGACACAGTCTTTACCAGGGAATCCTTTGAGCTTCTTGAAGATATCCTCATCGAAGCAGGTGAATTAAAAGAAAAAGTTCCTTACGAGGACCTTGTAAAGGTTGACTAAGGGGCTACTGGGTTTCTCTACCCTTTTCGGCTGGTTTCCCCGATTTGGGCAGAGATTTCCACAAAAAACAGGCAGGCTCATCATAAGACCGCCTGCCTGTTGTTCTTCTGTTACTGATTTCAATGTTATTTTACCAATCTGATGACGATAATTCTAAATCAATATTTTTACATCCATATCCAATAATTTTTATTTTATTAAGGCCTCGCTTCAAGGATACTGTTTTCATAACATACTCCTCTACACACTCATCCGGAGTACATTCGATTATTGTGGTAACATGCCCATCTCCATCTACGTGGACGATTTTAACAGTGCCTTCCGACAAACTTAGTTTTATTTTGATATTAATTTTTTCATCATCCTCAAGTGTTTTTGTCCATAAAGTTTGACGGCCATCAAACTTTTTCACTTCTAATAAATAACCATTATCTATCGGATTAAAAACAGAGTTTTCTTTTGAATATCTGTCTTCTGCCGCAGCAATCTTATTTGTGTCATAATACTCTTTTTTAGCAAATGCACTACTGCATCCTGTCAATATAACCATTATGATTCCCAATAACAAAAATGTTTTATACCTACCCATACTATGCTTAGCACCTCCGTAAACCACAATTTACCAGTTCAATACTGTTATTAATAGTACAATATGGTTTGTATAATAAATATAGCAAAGTTATTTTCATTGTGATGATAAAATAATTGCAATTTTCGACAGATTGTATTACAAAAGGATACGAAAGATTTGACATTGATATGATTAGGAAAAAATGATAAAACAAAATACGCACCTACCAAGTATATAAAAACGCTATATACATCAGATTTTAATTTTTCATATCTATAATGAACAACATCATAATAAATTTCTTGTTCGAGCCGTCCAAAGGAGTTTTCCTTTACAGAAATGTGAGTATGCTTTAATTTGTTAAGCTCAGCACCTGTTATGATGAAAAGTTTTCTATATGGAATATACGTTTACTCTGTTATTCCGCAAAATACTGTATTGGATTAGGGAAATGGCTAATATAACATAAATACCATCTTCCGTCTATTTTAATAACTTCAAAGATTTCTTCACCAAAATCATCGTGATATTTACATTCAACTAAAGCACACCGTTCTAATTTAATATTACAGTTGTATTGTGAATTTATTTCATTCTCTATATCTTCAAATTCAATACTGCTTCGTCTTATAATATCAAAAGAAATATCTCCAACCTTGTTATGAAATTCTTCCATCGACTTATTAGACAAGGCAGGTAATTGTTTCTGCATAAACTCTGGGAAACATTTTATAATTGCTTGACTATCAGTATTATTAATTGCTCTCGTTAGTCTTTTGAATAAACCATCTATAGTTTTGTTTTACTTCCATTATTTCCCTTAATAATAAATATGCAAATTATAACACACATACATATTACTACTATTCCAACAATTTTACTTTTTTTCATTGTTATACCTCACATTATTGTTAGCATCTACTATATTCAGCTCCCTATGAAAATTAATTAAACTTGATTCTTTGAATCTTGCAGTTCTGTCAACACGTCCTTTATTTGCTACTCGAATATAGGATTCTATATATTCTATTGCCTCTTTTTCAATAGTTTCATAATTGTTTTCTATTATTTTTATTTGGCTATTACTTATTTTGGGAATATCAAATCTGATATAATTTATATTATTTATTATCATTATGTAACGATAATCCAACCCTGCTTTTGGTTTACTCAGACTTGGAACAGAGAATCCTATTTTACCAAATTTTCTATTCGGTTCACCTAGGTTTTTTCTTAATGGGATAAGAACAGAATTATTATTAAATTGAATATTTAAGCATATATGAGTACGAATATTATATTTCGACGAATCAGCAATGTCTAAAATTTTTATCAACGTTGGATTATCAATATAATATTGTTCCGTTATATAACAGTATTGTATATCCGACATTTTATCTCCTAGCAAAATAGGAAGCATTACTGCTTCCTATTAGATACAAAACAATTTTTCGATTTTTTATTAGCCAGGTGACATCGAGAAACCCCTCGCAATATTGTCAGGTTATTTTTAGCCAGACGCTCCTGAACTACGTCTCAAAGATAGAGACTATTTTTAATCTCCTACCTATATTGTACACAATTATGGTAAAAACTCATAGTAGAAAATCTTATGAATTTTGCTATATGTTTTGTGCAATATTACCTATTACTGAATTTAATATATAAATGTGTAATGCGTTATTCTTCCCTCCAAGTCATTTTCCTGCCTTTAAGGTAGACGTCGTCTTATCTTCCCGCAAATTACAGATTACTGAGGTTATCAAAACGCGGAATCTTCTTGGCTGTTGTCATCTTCTTGATTTTGTCTTCTTTCTCTTTGTCAAGGTCACGTTCCTCGTCTTTGTAGCACTTGTTGTAAATTCTGATGCACACATAAGTGATTGCAGCAACAACAACTGCGGTTACTATAAGCTGGACGATAACGTTAATAACTTTACGCTCTGCCATGTACTGGATTGCTTCAATGACTATATAGCTGCCAAGTACCATTCCATAATAACCCTTGTGGATTTTTTTCTGGTATGCAGCATACATAGGAATGGTTATTGCTAACTGGTATATGACAAAAAGAACTGCGACAATAGTGAGCATTACAATGGCGGATGTCTTATAGCCGATAAGTTCCATTGCACTGTCTAACATTTTGGTAGCTGTCTCCTGGTCTTTGGCACCACTGACAAGTGTCTCAAGCCCGCTTCTGTTAATAATTATCATAGGTGACACAAGCTGGAAAAGTGAGGACATTGTGAATGCTGCCTGTGTATAGGCTATACCCTGTCCGAAAGAGAAGCCCTCTCCGAAGCTTTTTAGCCTGTAGGCGAAAACCTTGTTAGCAAGCATCCTGCCCAAAACCGCAAGAAAAGCTGTTGACAATGTATATACAATAATAAAAGCCGCCGTGGACACAATTACTTTATTAACAGAATCCGCATACTTCTTAAATGGTGAATATACAAAGATAAGATTAATGAGCAAAGATGGAGCAAAATAATTAAATGAAATGTAAGTGATCACGCCTCCGAGTATGCCAAAACCGTTACCCTTCTGTTTTTTCCTAATAAAAATAATAGTTGCTACAACGAAAGCAAGAATCACGACAATTCCTATGATACCTGCTGCAATTTTACCATTTGAAACCTTGGCAGTCATATCGTATCCTTCGTATGAAATTGCCTGGGTTACTGATTCTAATGTCTCATTCTGCATAAAAAAATATCTCCTTAACAATGTAAAAGCCCTGTCAATCTGACAGGGCTAATCATAATCCTACTTGAATGACAATATACTTTTTGACAAAATATAAATATATATAATTGAAAAAGGCACACTGTAAACTTGTTGATTATCTTATGTGCTGCAGTTAATTAAATAACTTTAACATTAACTGCCTGTGGTCCCTTAGCTCCATCGGCTACTTCAAATTCAACCTTCTGGCCTTCTTCGAGCTTCTTATGACCATCCATAACGATTCCTGAGAAATGAACGAAAATATCCTTGCCATTCTCATCAGAAATAAATCCAAACCCTTTCTGGTCATTGAACCACTTTACTGTACCCTTGTTCATCGTGATACCTCCAAAAATTATAAAAGTTGTCTTACAAAACGACACTATAAATCTAACACACAAGGAACTATAAGTCAAACTAATTTCTTTAACTCATCCACTGTAAAATTATATGCCTTGTTGCAGAAATGGCATTTAACCTCTATAGGCTCATTTTCTTCAATAATATTGTCAAGCTCTTTTCTGCCGATTGCGATGAGTGCTTTTGATACACGCTCCTTAGAACAGTTGCAATAGAATCTGACAGGCATTTTATCAAGAATCTCCGGGTCAAGTCCGCCGAGAATAAGATTAATTATGCCCTCTGGGTCAAGTCCGTTTTCTAGCATTGAAGTGACGGATTTTATTGTGGAAATTTTCTCTTCAACAATTGATATTGTCTCCTCTGTTGCGTCAGGCATAAGCTGGATAATAAAACCACCCGCGACATTGACGGTATTGTCTTTTGTCATAAGGACACCAAGTCCCACGGATGACGGTGTCTGCTCACTTGAGGCAAAATAATAAGTTAAATCCTCTGCAATTTCCCCACTGACAAGCTCGCAGGTGCCGGTATATGGCTCTTTAAGTCCCAGGTCTTTGATGACCGTAAGAAGTCCCACTCCGAGGGAACCGCCAACGTCAAGTTTGCCTGCGGCATTGGCAGGCAGTATTACATTAGGGTTGGCTGCGTATCCCTTGACATTGCCTTTTGAATCGGCAGTAACAAGATAATGTCCCACAGGGCCGCTGCCCTCTGCTTTAATTGTAAGGACATCCCTGTCGCCCTTCATCATGCTTCCCATCATTGCTCCCGCTGTGAGAAGTCTGCCAAGTCCCGCCGTTACGACAGGACTTGTGTTATGTGCCTGTCTTGCGGCCTCAACTGTATTTTTTGTATATGCGGCAAACGCCCTGACCTGCCCGTTAGCTGCGATTGCTCTTACTAAATAATCTTCCATATTTCATACCATCCTTAATTGTACTGTAAAACATAGTAAACCCTGTCCCTTGAAAAATCAATGGGCGAGTTAATGTCCTCCGATAAGGCGTCCTTTACCGTAAATCCTGCCTTTGCCGCGCACTCCCTTATATCGGTGCCGGTAAAAACATGCTGTGTGTGTTCTTCCTCGTAGAGCTTGTATTTTCCCATGCTTTTAATAAAAAAACTAAGGTAATAAAAGTTATCTCCCGTCTCTTTATCAAATTCGTTTTCCCAATAATATCGTCCGAAATTCCTTTCATCCGAATAAATATTTTCTCCAAGCTTTTCATAAAAAGTTTCCGTTTTCAGGTCAAAAATAAAAAAGCCGCCCTTTTCAAGATGTTTTCCAACACTTAGAAACGTATTATACATATCATCATTATTTAAAAGATAATTCATGGAATCACATACGCTTATTACAACATCAAATTTTTTTCCAAGGTTAAAATTTCGCATGTCCGAACAGACGTAAGAAATTCTTTTTCCGAAAGGCTTTTTCTTCGCAACCTTAATCATTGCTTCTGACAAATCAAGCCCGGTAACTTCGTAGCCGTCTGCTGCCAGAAGTGCCGTAAACCGTCCCGTACCGCAGCCAAGCTCAAGAACTCTGTGACATTGTATATTCCTGCGCTCCATATATGCCTCTATTCCGTCAAGCCAGTCCACATAAGGAATGTCATTCATAAATACATCATAAACTTTTGCAAAAAAAGAATATGCTTTCATAAAACCTCCATACTTGATTAATCCGTCCTTATAATCTATACTGTTTTTAACAGATTTATAAGGTGGAAAAATTATGCAACACTCAGATTTAATACAGATTATACGCCGGCAGCACCTGCCACGGCTTGTTTTTCCGTTAATTATGATTATTGTATCAGTTGTTTTTATAATAAGCAATCCTTTTAAAAAGGCTCTGACACCCCATACTGTGGATTCGTTGGATGCAATTGATTCCTTATACGAGAACGGCGAAGAATACATAAAGTGTACAATAGATAAAATGTACTACACGGGATATGATTATGTAAAAGGCAGCAAGAAAAAAGCAGGTATATACTATACCTTCTATAATGGAATCTGCTACTACATCATATATCCAACAGGCTCAACCGATAAAGGTACTCCTGCAATAATTGATGGTGCAACATTTCCTGCAAAATTGCAGCATTCCGAACCGATTTACAATGATCTGGTAAAAAATGTTTCAGAAATGGTTAATTTTACCGAGGATGGACTCAAATCCGTAAGTTGTGATTTATTCATAAATTCATACGCTTACAATACCAACTACTCCCGGTTTATGATAATCGGATTTATGATAATTGCGCTTATATCTCTTATTTTCTTAGTATTGCTCATTATAGCTGCAATTAATCCTAACTACTCATCGCCTGTAAAGGCTTTGAGAAAATACGGAGATTACAAAACATTATTTGCGATTGCCGTTACCGAATACGATACGGCGGTGGCTGTAGGACGTAAGAATGTATTTATTACCGATACATTTCTGATAATCATTACCAAAACCGATACTGATATTATTCCGCTTGAAAATATAACATGGGTATACGATTATAACGAAGTCTACCATAAAAAAGGCAACACCATAATGTATCATCCTTTATGTATCGTAACGGATACTAAAAAAGTATATAAGATACGACATGTTTCCAAAAAAGGCATTGATTCCATTGTCAATACCCTTTTAAGCAGATACCCTGAAATAATGACAGGCTGCAATAACTAATACACATAAAATACCGCTGTAAGCATCATCTGACTATATCATGCCTACAGCGGTTTTCTTTATTTTACTATTCCGATTAAATCATTAATATCAGAAACGCCTTTATTTACCATATATTTTTCAATACCTTCAATAACCTCAAGTGTTGTACGAGGGTTATGGAAATTGGCTGTTCCTATGGATACTGCGGTGGCACCTGCAAGAATAAATTCAAGTGCATCCTCTGCCGTGGCGATTCCGCCCATACCGATAATAGGTATTTTAACCGCATTGGCCACCTGATATACCATTCTTACCGCAACAGGTTTAACTGCAGGTCCTGAAAGGCCTCCGGTCTTATTGGCAACTGCAAAGGTCTGTCTGTTAATGTCTATTTTCATGCCTGTGATAGTGTTTATAAGTGAAAGCACATCCGCTCCACCGGCTTCTGCTGCTTTAGCCATTTCGGTAATGTCCGTTACATTAGGGCTTAACTTCATGATTACAGGCTGTTTTGCAACATTTTTTATTGCTTTTGTAATGTGCTCAATATTGGCTGCATTCTGTCCGAAAGCAATTCCACCTTCTTTGACATTTGGGCAGGAAATGTTGATTTCAAGCATATCCACAGGTTCACCTGCAAGTCTTTCCACAACCTCAACATAATCTCTTTCGGATTTACCGCAGACATTCACAATTATTTTGGTATCGTATTTCTTAAGGAAAGGAATATCTCTCTCGCAAAATACATCTATACCCGGATTCTGAAGCCCGATTGCGTTAATCATTCCACCGTAAGTCTCAGCAATTCGTGGTGTAGGATTGCCGGGCCAAGGCACGTTTGCAACGCCCTTTGTTACAACGGCTCCTAATTTGTTAAGGTCAACAAATTCGCTGTATTCCATTCCTGAACCGAAGGTTCCTGAGGCTGTCATTACCGGATTCTTAAGTTCTACACCGGCAAGATTAATTTTAGTATTCATTAAAGCTCAACCTCCTTGGCATTAAATACAGGACCATCCTTGCATACTCTGGCATTGTGGACTTTAGAGTGGTCGTCAATTCCTGTTGTCTTACATACACAGGCAAGACACGCGCCGACTCCGCATGCCATTTTTTCTTCAAGGGAAATATATGCTTCGATATTATTTTCTTCGGCATAAGCCTTTATGCCACGAAGCATAGGTGTAGGTCCGCAGGCATAAATAATATCGCCCTTGATACCGTTTTCCCTGATTGCGTCTATAACGGTTCCCTTGGTTCCGATACTTCCGTCATCACTTGCAATCGTAAGATTACCGTATGCTTTAAGGTCATCTGTAAGGAAAGTGTCACTGTTTCTGTAACCTACGACAATCTCAGGTTCACCGCCCATTCTCCTTGCAAGTTCAAGCATTGGAGGAATTCCTATCCCTCCACCGATAAGAATGGCTTTTCTGCCCTCTTTAATAGGAAAACCATTACCTATAGGTCCGAGGATGTGTATGGACTCTCCTTCTTTATATGTAGAAAATTCCGTGGTTCCGCCACCTACAACCCTATATACTATTCTAAGTTTCCGGCCTTCTGTCTCACAGATACTTATAGGTCTTGGAAGCAGCTTTGACGCATCCTTGGTATACACGGAAATGAACTGGCCCGGTACTGCCTTTTCTGCAATATTGCTTGTCATAATCCACATATCAAATACGCCGTCAGCTATTTTTTTCTGGCTGATAACCTTTGCGTTTTCTTCAAATTTCATATCATTAACCTCTTGCTGTATTGATATCTTCTATCATATCAAGTGTTGCCTGTCTTGACGCATCTGCGTAATTAAGGCTGCCAAATGAAGCGTATTTTTCCTGCTTATATGCACAGATAATACCTCTTGAGCTGTTTACAATTGCACCAAGGCCGTCCTCGTTAAAATAATCTACAAGGTCTTTGCCTTTGCCGCCCTGTGCACCGTAACCCGGTACAAGAATAAATGTCTTTGGCATGAGTTTTCTAAGTATTTTACCCTGTTCAGGATATGTGGCACCTACAACGGCACCCACATTACTGTATGAATCTCCCATACATTCCTGTCCCCATTTATCAACCTGTTCGCCCACAAGTTCATAAAGTGGTCTTCCGTCCACAAGGCGGTCCTGAAATTCTCCGCTTGATGGATTAGAAGTCTTAACAAGTACAAAAATACCCTTGTCATTCTCTTTACATACATCTATAAAAGGCTTGATTCCGTCACTTCCAAGGTATGGATTAACAGTTACAAAATCTTCATCAATAGGAGTATATGTCTTGCTTCCTACCGTAACTTTACCGATATGTCCTACTGCATAGGCTGTGGAAGTCGAACCGATATCACCTCTCTTGATGTCACCGATAACAACAAGTCCTTTTTCATGGCAGTAATCAACAGTTCTCTTAAATGCTGCAAGTCCTTCAATACCAAACTGCTCATACATGGCAATCTGTGGCTTGACTGCAGGAACAATATCATAAATATTGTCTACAATTCCTTTATTATACTCAAATACCGCTTCGGCAGCACCTTTAAGTGTCTCACCGTATTCGTCATAAGACTTTTTAAGGATATGCTCAGGAATATAAGAGAGCATAGGGTCAAGACCTACTACAACAGGTGCATTTGTTTTCTTGATTTTTTCAACTAACTGGTTAATCATATTTTGTTCTCCTTGTATACTATTTTACCGCCTACCATGGTAAGCATTACTTTTCCTTTAACTTTCTTTCCGTCAAAAGGAGTGTTGTGCCCCTTTGATACAAAATCTTTTCTGTCAATGACAAATTCTTTATCTTTATCCATTATTGTAATATCAGCAACTGCTCCGGGTAAAAGAGTTCCTCTGTCGATACCGATTACTCTTGCGGGATTGTAACTCATCTTCTCTGCCATCTGCATAGGAGTAAGGACTCCGCCGAGCACAAGCTCTGTGTATGTAAGGCAGAGACTTGTCTCAAGTCCTGTTATTCCAAACGGAGCCTCGCTTATAGGCTTTTTCTTTTCTTCTTCAGAATGAGGGGCATGGTCCGTTGAAATTACATCCATGATGTTATCTTTAAGACCTTTTTTAAGAGCCTCCACATCTTCACGTCCTCTTAAAGGTGGGTTCATCTTGTAGTCCGCATTATCGCAAGGAATGTCTTCATCACATAATGTAAAGTGGTGAGGGCATACCTCTCCGGTAACATCTATGCCGTCCTCTTTGGCAATTTTTATCATTTTAACACTGTCTTTGGTTGAGCAATGACAGAGATGAAGCCTGCAGCCTGTTTCTTTGGCTAAAAGAATGTCTCTTGCCACAATCACATCTTCAACGGCATTGGTTATTCCCTTAATTCCCAGTTCTTCTGATTTGGCACTTTCATTGAGGGCACCGCCGTTTACCATGTTCTTATCTTCACAATGGGCTAATACCACCATTCCGCAGTCAGCGGCACGATACATAGCCTCTCTGTATACTTCTGCGTTCATAACTGATTTGCCGTCCTCGCTTATTGCGACAACGCCCTCTTCTCTTAAAGCTTCCACATCAACAGGAACTTTTCCCTCCTGTCCCATGGTAACAGAAGCTACCTGAAGTACGTTGACTACGGCATCTCTTTTAATTATATCATTAACCCTGCGCACCATTTCCACACTGTCAATTACCGGCTTTGTATTAGGCATAGGAAGAACGGTTGTTACTCCTCCCCTTGCTGCTGCAAGAGAACCTGTTTTTATTGTCTCTTTGTATTCAAAACCCGGTTCCCTGAAATGAACATGAAGGTCAATAAGTCCCGGCATTACATAACACCCTGCTGCATCAATAACGTTGTCTATTTCATCATGGCTGTCATTATCAACGGCTGCTATTATTCCGTCTTTTACCACGATGTTATATATGCCGTCTTTGCCTGATGCAGGGTCAAGCACATGTCCGTTTTTAATTAAATATAAACTGTTGTTTTCCATGTATTAATTCCTCTATTTTAAAAATCCGTTTACAATCTGTTCCTCTGCTTCAGCCTCGGTTAATCCCAGTGTCATTAATTTAATGAGCTGCTCTCCTGCTATTTTACCGATAGCTGCTTCATGTATAAGGCTTGCTTCAACGGAATTGGCGGTTATCTCAGGAATCGCCTTGACAGAAGCATTGTCCATAATAATGGCATCACACTCCGAATGTCCGGCACACTCGTTATTTCCGTCTATCTTGGCATAAAATACCTGTGTGGAATCATTCTTTGCAACCGAACGTGATATAACGTTGGTACTTGAACCTTTTCCGTTAAGCTCTACCTCAAAGCTTGTCTTTGCATATTGTTTACCATGGGTCATTATCTTTTCTTTAACAATAAAAACTGCCCCATCTCCCAGCCTGCCCTTGGTAATTCTGTCAGTGGAATCTATTCCTTTAATCTGGGTGGTTTCCATTTCCATATAGCCGTTTTCGTCAATATCAACAACCGTGGTAGGGTTCATAATTCTCAAACCATTGCCATCACCCTCACCATAGTGTTTTTCCACATATCTGACCCTGGCATTTTTGCCGATATGAAATGTATGGATTCCGTCATGTGATGATTTCTTATCTCCGCCGTTATGGATTCCGCAGCCTGCCACAATTAACACATCACTTCCTTCTCCTACATAAAAATCGTTATATACGAGGTCGTCAAGCCCTGTCTGGCTTAAAACAACAGGAATGTGGACACTTTCGTTTTTGGTTCCGGGCTTGATAATAATGTCTATTCCCGGCTTGTCCGTTTTGGTTACTATATCAATATTGGATGTTGTATTTCTTCCTGCTGCCGCTCCGTTGACTCTGAAATTATAAGCACCTGCAGGCACTTCATGGAGTCCCGCAATTTCTGCAAGCAGATTTTTCTGTATCTGGTCCATATTACCTTGCCTCCATTTTCTTACATGATTCTTTTGCATTACCGCTGCCAAGCAGAGTTGGCAACATCTCATGTCCGCCTGAAGCTGCCACTTTGCCATCAGCAATTACTATAATACGGTCGGCAATGTTAAGTATTCTTTCCTGATGGGAAATTATGATAATTGAACCCTTGGTCTCTTCATGCATCTTTTCAAAAACATCAATAAGATTGTTAAAGCTCCAAAGGTCAATTCCTGCTTCCGGCTCATCGAAAATCGATACAGATGTGCCTCTTGCAAGAATCATTGCAATCTCTATTCTCTTAAGTTCGCCGCCTGAAAGGCTCGCATTAACTTCCCTGTTAATGTATTCCCTTGCACAAAGTCCTACTTCCGAAAGGTACTCACAGGCTTTGCCCGCATTGATGGGCTCGCCTGCGGCAAGAGTTATAAGATCCTTTACGGTTATTCCCTTAAATCTTACCGGCTGCTGGAATGCAAAACTGATTCCTTTTCTTGCCCTGTCAGTAATTGACAGTTCTGTAATATCTTCGCCGTCAAGCAGGATCTTACCCGATGTAGGCGTAACAATACCTGCGATTATCTTCGCAAGTGTTGACTTTCCGCCGCCGTTAGGCCCTGTTATCGCCGTAAATCTTCCATCTATTTTAAGGCTTATATCTTTAATAATTTCTTTGTCTTTGCCTTCTTCATCAACCTGATATGATATATTTTGTAATTCTAACATATATTTCTTTTCCTTTTTCTGTAAAGTCTATACAGTTTTGATTATTTTATCATTATTTTGTCAGAGTATTCAACCTATTTTTACAGCTGAAGGACCAACATATAATCCTTCTTTAAAGTATTCACCGGAATATCTGATTTTATCTGCATTTTTAAGGATATTGCCCGTTACGGTTCCTCCTGTGACAATTCTTTTTCCATTCTCATCAGATATCTCGGCAAGTCTGAACTCACCGCCAAAATCGCCTGTAAGCGGATCCATCTGGAAATCGGAGAAGTTTTTTACCAGAATGTATTTGCCGTTAAGAAGTCTGTCCATTGGTTCGCCGTTACATACACAATGTAAATTCTCGTACATTCCTATATACGGTCTGTTAAGATATGACAAGTGCATTACATTGCCGTGGATGTTTTTGACAATACCGTGTTCTATTATCATACGGGATACGGTTTTAACGCCCTCTGCACTGTACGGATATTCCGGCACCCCTTCTATGCTTATATCGGACATAATATCATAACCTTCTTTGTAATCCGAATATCCGGGATATACATACGCTGCATTGCTTCTCATAAGGTAAAATTTCAGAAATTCCTTAACATAGGAATCCGTAAGCACAATGGGATAACCTGAATAATCTGCCGGACTTCGTTTTGCCGATTCTCTTTCAACTGCCAGTTTAAGCTGTTTTGCACACTTTTTTCTGATGCTTTCTTTTTCCATGTCATAATAAGAAAAATCAGCATACAGTTCCACATCATTCTCTTTTTTGCATTGGACAACAAATTCGCCGGTTATTTTTCCTGATGTATAAGATATATCGGAGCCTTTTCCGGTTAATATATTTACAGTCCTGGTCTCTCCAAAAAATTCAGCTGAATTAATAAAGGCATCCTTAACTTCATCCTCGGCAGAATAAAGAGCCTTCACCATTTCAATAACGCTTTCACAGCCATCAAATACTTTTTCCGTATTTTTATCGATTACTTTTTCAGGCAGCCTGTAATATGGATTCTTCACATAAAGAGCGGATTCCCACGCACTTTCTATAAGTTCCCTTATCTCATCCCCATCCATTCCCGGATATAGGTACACATCTGAGTTTCCGAGATATTCTGTACCATTTTCCTCGAAATTCCTGTAAACGCGTAGTCTTATTTCCCTTACTTCCTTGTCTCTTGTCATATCAAGACGATGTTTTACAAAATACATCTCAAAGGCTTTTCTATGCTCGTCATAAATATTGTAATCAACTATATTCAGTTCGTGAAGTATTTCAACTATTTCTGATACCATTTCAATTACCCCAGTTCTATTTCTGCTTTAATATAAGGGCCTCCGTCGGATACTTTAACCCATTCCTTATAACCTTTTCCACAATATCCGCCTCCGTTAAGTTCAGGAGTTTCTGACATCATTGATATGGATTTTAACAAATCCGGAACATATCCGCTAAGCACAACCGGAGAAAAGATTCTGCCCGTAAATTTTCCGTCTTTTATCTCTCTTGCCATATTTACCATACACTGTATTCCCCAGTTTTTAGGGTCTTCCATTCCGCAGGTTGCATTTTCAAGCATAAAACCATACTTTATGGATTTGATCATATCCTCCGGTCTGTCTTTGCCGCCTTCAAAATAGGTATTGGTCATTCTTGTATATGCCTTATGCTCGTAATTTTCCCTTCTGCCGTTGCCTGTTCCTTTTGTCTTAAGGATACCGGCTGTCTTGGCATCCGAAATTCCCGTCTGCAGGATTCCGTTCTTAATAATTACGGTATCATGACCGCAGGTTCCTTCGTCGTCAAAGTCATAGGTAGCAACTTCATTTACACCCATTCCGTCATGCATGGTTACAAGTCCGGAAGCAACTTCTTTGCCGATAAAGTTCTTGGCAAGCGCCCTGTCTTTTACGAACATATCCATTTCAACGCCGTGTCCGAAGGCTTCATGGACTATCATCCCCGTTACCTCAGGCGTACATATACATTCGTATCTGCCCGGCGTAATCTTTTCTGCCATAAGCAGCTTAACCGTATTCCCGGCAACGTTTTTAATGTCTGACTCCAATGAATCAAGCACATCATAACCATTCATTCCTGAATACGATTTAAAATAACTTCTTACAACATCTCCTTTTTTGGCCATCATTAACATGGCACAGGTCATCCATAAAATATTCTGGGACATATCCCTGTTTTTGGAGATAAAAATTTTTCTGCTCTTTTTGAAGGAAGAATTAATCGTGCAGTCAATAATCTGTCCGTCAGCCTCAAGACCCTTCTGCCTTAATTCGGTGAGTTTGTCAAGGATTGCCTTATCCCCGAGAATTTCAGGACTGCGGCTCATATCGTTTTCTGAAAAAGAATGAAATACTTCATCCTCCATACGTTCCGTATCTTCAATGGTAAAATTCTCTTTAAGTTCTTCTGCCTTGTCAAAAAGATTTTCTATCTGGGCAATAATTTTTTCTGAGTCACCAACTTTAAGCGAATTAAAGGAATGTTCCACAAGGCGGTTTCTGCCGTGGACACGCAGGACATACCCTCTTGCGCAGGATATTTTATCCTGTGATGCAGACAGTCCCCTGCCTGAAACGGAATATTTTCTTCCTGTACTGTTTTCAAAAAGAATTGAGGCATAATCATACTTCTGCCACAACTTCTCCATAAGTGCTCTTATGGCAAAATATTCCGAAAGTTCCACAAGTGAATCAAATCTTGTAAATATTTTGCTGTCGTATTCTTTGACCGGAGGCAGACTATCAGGAATCATTATCGTTTTAAGTCCCGCCTTAACAGCCGATTCAATTCCGTTATAAGAATCCTCCACGGCATAGGTGTCATGTGGATTGCATTTAAGTTCTTTACAGGCTTTAAGGTATATATCAGGGAAGGGTTTACTGTGTTCTACCATATCTCCGCCGATAATTATATCAAAATATCCTGTAAGCCCCGTTTCATTAAGATGATGAAGCACCACATCTTTTCTTGAGGATGAGGCAATGGCAACCTTCGCTCCGGTTTTTTTCAGGATGTCAAGAATGAGCTTTGTGCCTTTTTTAAGAGGAACACCATCTTCTTCAATGTAACCCGTAAATATTTTTTCCTTTAAATCGTAGAATTCATCAAAAGGGAAATCCTCGCCACAGTGTGTTTTAAGGATATCCACCTGGTCAACCCTGTTTCTTCCAATACAAAGTTTTAAGGGAATCTCGAAATTGTCTATGTGAAGTATTTCGGCTACTTCACGCCATGTTCTTGTATACACTTTCTGGGTGTCAAAAAGAACTCCGTCCATATCAAATACAACATTTAACATATATGACCTCTTTTATGCGTTAAGCATTATTTTTTCACTGTTCATCGCCTTAGCCATAAGCCATACCATTACTCCCGCAAACGCATAAGTTATTATCGTTGACGTAAGGTACTGGTTCATTGTGATTGTCCTTTCAAATATACCTTTGAATGCAGCTGAGGTGTTATATACAGGTATCATATAACTGCCTGAAGTTACCTCTCCCGAATACATTGTTATCATTCCCGCAAACATGACTATTATATACACAGGCATTATAAATGACTGTGCTTCTTTGACATTTTTTGCTAAAAGTGATACGAAACCTATAATTCCAACATAAAGAAGCACAAGTCCTAAGAGCAATACCACAAACTGTATAATCTGTACGGTAGTAAAGTTAAGTGAAAGCCCGTTAACCATTTCTCCCATGCCGCCCATACCGCTGAGTACAACCGCTGAGCCGATAAATGATATTACATATACAGCCGCCGAAAGAACGGATACTATGGCAAGGGATACTATTTTACCCATTATGATGTCAACTCTTTTTATAGGGCTTATAAGAAGATTGGCGATGGTTCCTCTCTCCTTCTCACCTGCAATGGTATCAACGCCAAGTCCCATTGCTCCCGCAAAAATAAGAATTGTTATAAGATAAGGTATGATGGAGCCGAGAATCTTGCCTGTAGCCTTATCTTTATCCTGTACTATCATGTCAGGGTTATCCGCATCTACGGAAAATACCATGGCATAATTCAGTGAGCCAAATCTCTCATTAAGTAAAAGCTGTTTGTATTCTTCAAGATATGTTTCCGTAAAACGTGTTCTCGCTTCGCCGGAATTATCTTCTGACGGATTATAAAAAGTCTTTATATCAGGAAGTGCTGACGTTGCGTCCGCATTTTTAAAGTTCTCGTAAAAATTCTCAGGGAATACAACTACAAGGTCGTATGTTCCGTCAAGAAGCTTATCTTTGTATGTGTCTGCCGATTCACCTGCCGGTATAACATTTATGTTACATTCAGTGTGCTTTGACATAAGTTCCGAAAAATTATCAGGCATATTCTGCACAAAAACTTCCGATACATGTTCGTTTATGCTTGATTTCTGCTTATCTACCAGAAAGAACATCATTCCGTAAATTCCCGCAATTAATATGATTGGAAGAATAAACAGTGAAAAAACCATTTTCTTATCCCCGAATACCCTTTTTAATTCCTTTGATAAAATTACTTTGAAGCCCATTTATTTGTCCTCCTTATGATTAATTTTATACATTTCAAAAAATGCGTCCTCAAGATTGTTAACATTATATTCTTTAAGGATTTCGGGAATTGTGTTTTCACAGATTTTTTTACCGTCAATTATTATGGCTATCCTGTCGCAGAGTGCCTCCGCTTCAGACATGATGTGGGTGGAAATAATTATAAGTTTACCCTCGTTGCGAAGCTTTTTAAGATAGTCTGTTACAAGTCTTGCGGTGATAATGTCAAGTCCGCTTGTAGGCTCGTCAAAAATAATTATATCAGGGTCATGGGCAAGGCTCACCGCTATTGCAGCCTTCTGCTTCATGCCTGTTGAAAGTTCCTCTATCTTCTTTGTCTTAAATTCTTCTATTCCGAAATAATTGAAAAGTTCGCTCTTTCTTGTGCGGATATCATCATCTTTCATATTGTGCAGTTTTCCGAAGAAATCAAAAAGATAATCCACGGAAAATTGTGGGTCAAGCTTGATATCATTAGTTAAAAAGCCAATCTTTTTCCTGACTTTATCTGCGTCTTTAACGGTATCAAAGCCATCCACCAGAACTGTTCCCTCTGTAGGCTTCAACAGGGTGGCGATACATCTTAACGTCGTTGTCTTACCTGCTCCATTAGAGCCTAACAATCCGAAGATTTCCCCTTTTTCAGCTCTTAAAGATACATCCGAAACAGCTACTCTTGTGCTTGTCGTTACTTTCTCCTTACGCATCTGTCTGCTGCCCAGCCTGTAAATTTTGGTAAGATTATTAATTTCAATCATAGGTTGCTCCTTTTCAGTTACACATCCATTTTTTAGCCTATTGTATCACGATTTTACTGTCCTTGCATTATCTTTTTTGATTAAGTATAATAATTGCATAAAAAGAAAGAAGGCAGATTATGAAAAGGAAAATATTATCATTAATACTTATTTTTGCCATGCTTGTATCCCTCAGTGCATGTCAGGGCAATAATAACACACCCGGAAAAGGCAATGAAAAAAGCACTGTAAGAATTGCATCCATGAAGGGTCCTACTTCAATAGGCCTTGTAAAACTTTACGATGACGCATCCAATGAAAAGACCTCCAATGACTATGATTACAAGATATGCGGAACAGCCGATGAAATCGCAACCGGACTTATTAAGGGGGAACTTGATGCTGCCTGCGTTCCTGCCAATCTTGCAAGTGTCTTATACAATAAAACAGAGGGCAGAATAAAAATTGCCGCAGTCAATACTTTAGGTGTGCTCTATATTCTTTCAAAAGGCATTTCTGTATCATCTGCTACAGACCTTAAAGGTCAGACAATCTATACAACAGGACAGGGAACAACCCCTGAATATACTTTAAGGCATATTCTTTCCGAGAATAATATAGACCCTGATAAGGACGTAACAATTGAATATATGTCAGAGGCTGCCGAGGTTCTCCAGAAGGCTTCAGCCATGGATTCAGCAGTCGTTATGCTTCCTGAACCTTTCGTTGAGGTTGCCAAATCCAAGAATCCGGCTTTTGAAACGGTTATAGACCTTACAAAAGAATGGGAAAAAATTCATGATGACAGTTCAATAGTAACAGGTGTGCTTGTTGTTTCTGAAGATTTTGTATCTTCTAATGAAAATGCTTTAAGAACTTTCCTTGATGAGTACAGGGCTTCTTCCAAAAATGCAACAGCCAACATTGAAGAAACCGCTTCATTGCTTGAGAAATACGATATTATCAAAGCTGCCATAGCCACAAAAGCAATACCATATTGCAACATCTGTTTTATTACAGGTGATGAAATGGTAAGCAAAGTAACCGGCTATTTCAAGGTCTTATTTGATGCCAGCCCGGATTCTCTCGGAAAAAAATTACCTGACAACAATATTTTTTACATTGTGAAATAACATGAAAAGAAAGACTTTATACACTTTTATTTCAATAATTATATGGCTTGTATTATGGCAGATTATATCTGCCGTAATTTCAAGTCCGGTATTCCTGCCTTCACCATCGCAGACCATCAATGCCCTTTTTTCATTACTTAAGACTTCCGCGTATTACAAAAGCCTTTCATACTCTCTTTTTAACATATCCATAGGTTTTTTTACCGGTCTTTTTGCCGGCGTAGTCCTTGCGGTTGCAGCTTCTGTCAATACCTTTTTGCAGTCGGTAATTGATGTTCCGGTTAAAATCATCCGTTCAATTCCTGTGGCATCTTTCATTATACTTGCCTTATTGTGGGTTGATTCCGCACATCTTTCAACGTTTATCGCAGCGATAACAATTATGCCTGTAATTTATACCAATACTTTTTCAGGTATTGCCCATACAGACAGTCAGATGAAAGAAATGGCTGAGGTATTTCATTTTTCACCGTTCAAAAAATTGGTTTACATATATATGCCTTATGCGGCTCCCCATTTTCTAAGCGGCGTAAAATTATCCTGCGGGTTTGCGTGGAAATCAGGAATTGCCGCCGAAATCATAGGTCTTGTAAGACATTCCATCGGAAACAACATATACAAGTCAAAAATATATCTGGAAACGGATAACTTATTTGCATGGACAATTTCTCTGATTGTTCTAAGTATAATTTTCGAGAAAATAGTATTATTAATTTTAAATTTAATTTTTAAAAGGACAGGTTCAATCAATGATAAAGCTCAATAACCTTACAGTTGCATACAACGATAATACGGTAATATCAGACCTTACTTATGAATTTGCAAAGGGCAGCACAGCCATAACAGGCAGTTCAGGAATCGGTAAAACTTCTCTTATCAATGCAATCCTTTCACTCGTTCCATATAAAGGGACTATAGAATCAGATGAAAAATATTCCGTAGTATTTCAGGAGGACAGATTATGTCCTTACCTTACCGCATTTAAAAACGTCCGGCTTGTATGTAATGATAAAGATAAAATTACAGATGGATTTGCCGCAGTGGGATTGTCAGATTGCATGAATGAAAAGGTCATATCCTTAAGCGGCGGTATGAAAAGGCGTGTGGCAATATTGCGTGCTGTTCTTGCGGATTACACCACAATTATAATGGATGAACCATTTAAAGGTCTTGATGCCGATACCAGATTGTCTGTCATGAATTATGTAAAAAAAATGACCTCCGGCAAGTCCGTATTATTAGTAACACATGACCTGTCGGAAGCCGGTTTCTTCAACTGTAATATTCTTAATCTGTAGCAAAATTATCTAATGAGGAAGCTAATGTATACTGGTTTCTTCCATGTTCCTTAGAATAGTACAAAGCCTTATCTGCTTTCATATAAAGTTCTGCATAATCATCAATTCCAACTGTATTAACTATACCTACGCTTACTGAAAGTCTTACTGACTTGCCACCGTGCTCAAATTCTCTGTCCATCTTCTTGCAAAGTGATGATCCAAGCCTGTCTAATGTCTCATCGTCACAGGTACTTGGAACAAATGCTATAAATTCGTCTCCGCCATATCGTCCAAGATATCCGTCAGGGAATACTATCCTCATAGCACCTGCAAGAGTCTTAAGTGCTTCATCGCCTGCTATGTGACCGAGGGTATCATTAACATTCTTAAAATTATCCATATCAATAAGGAATAGTGCGCCCTCTGATGATACACTCTTATTACTCATAAATTCATCAATAAGTGCATCAAAGGAACGTCTGTTATAAAGACCTGTAAGTCCGTCTCTCTTAGCTTCAGAACTTATTATCTCTTTCTCACGCTTCTCATCATATAACTGCTTAACGAATTTCTTCTTATATTCTTCCTCTTCTCTCAGCTTACGGAGAGCTGATTCATTATCACGCTTAGTCTTATTGGCTTCACATAACTTAGCCTTAACAATATTAAAAGCACTGCTGATATCACTAATCTCATCATTATCCGTTATCTCAATATCTGACATATCGGCATAATCATCCTTAAACATCCGGCTCCAGTCTGCGACATCACGTATTGGCTTGATAATTCTTTTTTCAATAAAGCTAATCATATATACCGTAACTATAATAAAACCTATAAATATTGCAATCATAAGTCCTTCAATAAGATATACATCTATCCTATCGTTATCGTATGCCTTATTGCCTGCAGCTACTGACTTCTCTATCACATGGTTAAGCTTATCCGCAACAGTTGTTATATCCGCTCTTACAGCTGCCAGTACTTCCTCACATTTCTCTCTGTCATTAATGCCGTCCTTAAGCAAATTCAACTTATCAGGAATAGAAGTACGTACAATATCATACAATGACTCTATCTCCTGACGTTCATTACTGTCAAATTCAAATCTTGTTGAAAACAAATCCGAACATACCGACAACAACTCAATGTCATAGGCATCCGCCAGATTGTCGTATGACGTTGATGACGGCAGCTTCTGGCATAAATCCAGCGTTGACGTAAAACTGCTTACCTGTTCAAATGCCTGCGCTATCCTATAATACTGTTCAGTATAGAATCTGAACGTCTTATTGTATATAAGCATTGAATTGACAATACATACTGTTATGCCTAATACGGACAGAATAACAGGTATATACATTACTCTTAATCTCTTTCTTAAAGGCTTTCTTTCCATTTCCACAGGAATAACCACTCCTTCAACCAACATATATTATTATTTTACTACCTTTCTACTGAAAAAACAATATTTTTTACGTATTATTGCACTCCAATGTAATAATTGGTAACTTTTTGTCTGATTATGTCTCTATGAGTAAAAAAAACGGCACAGACTCCTGTATATGCGAAATCTTATGCCGGTTACCATTGCATAAAAGCTGACAATGGGATTCGAACCCACGACCTACTGATTACGAATCAGTTGCGCTACCAGCTGCGCCATGTCAGCATCAGTATAAATTACATTGCACGCAAAAAGCGTTCCTGAATATCACCTATTACGGCATCAATATCCCGTTCTCCCTCCTTGAGAGGAACAAAACCGCCTGCCATAACTTCGTGACCTCCGCCACATCCAATTCCGGACAATGCTTTATTGGTAATCCTTCCCGCGTTGTATTTACCCATGCTTCTGACGGAAATCTTAATTCCCTCTTTCTTAAGAGAATATACAACCGAAAAATCAACTTCAATAAGATCCAGCATAAAATCAGATATCGAGGCTATAAGGGCCTCCGGACAATTAGAACCGGTATTGGCAAAACTTACATTGTCACATACCTTAATGGAGTTAATCGCATTAGCATATGCCTTAAGATCATCAATACTTATGGAACAGTGTTCAAGTGCCTTAAGAATCTGCTTGTCCGCTATCTTAAAAAGATAACTGTAAGTATCAACATCCTTATCGGTAACTCCTCTTGTAAGACCCATGGTATCTGTGCATATTCCATAAATAAGTGCTGTCGCAACTCTCTTATCAATAGGAATATTATTGTCCATATAATATTCAGCTATTATAGTGGAACACGCACCAAGCTCAGGTCTTACATCAGCATATCTGTAAGAATCAAGGGAATTCTCAAACGTAGGATGATGGTCAATACATATAATCTCATCACCCTTGGTAGTGATAATATTACTATTGCCCTTCTGTGAATCCACAAGGATAACCTCATCATTCCGGTTGATATCCTTCAATTCTTCAATATTAATCATCTTGATGCCAAGACTGCTCACAAGTTCATTCGTGCTGTATCTCTCAATCTGTCCTCTGTAACAAATTGATGAATTAATTCCATATTTTTCCAACAGAACTGAGAGTCCGAACGCTGATGCAATGGCATCCGCATCAGGGAAATTATGTGTCTGTATATACACATGCTCACTTGTTATATTCTCAATTATGTTGCAAAATTTACTCATGTCTGTCACCTGTCTGAATTGGTCTTATCTATTATATAATCATTTTGTGACTATTTCAATATCAAATCATAAAATATTATATATATTATTTTCAGGTGTAAAATATGCTGGCTTTGGAATTAAAAGACGTAAACTATTCCTATTTTACAAAAGAGAAAGAAACAAAAGCCCTTCAGGATATTAATCTATCCGTAAAAAAAGGACAATTCATATCCATAGTCGGTCCGTCCGGTTGTGGTAAATCCACGCTTCTGTCCATAATATGCGGTCTTATCGAACCAACTTCAGGTGAAGTAATCGTAAATGGCCGCCCGGTAAAAGACGAAATGCGTAACATCGGATATATGCTCCAGCATGACCATCTTTTTGAATGGCGCAGTGTATACGGAAACGTTATGCTAGGGCTTGATATACACAGAAAAAAAGACACACGAAATCTTGCCACCCACTATCTCTCCCAATATGGTCTCCTCGATTTTAAAAATTCAAGACCAAGCGAGCTTTCAGGCGGTATGCGGCAAAGAGTTGCTCTTATACGCACACTTATGATGGAACCGGATATTCTCCTTTTAGACGAACCGTTTTCAGCTCTTGATTACCAGACACGGCTTACCGTATGTGACGATATAAGCTCTATCATAAAAAAAGAACATAAAACCGCAATACTTGTAACCCATGACCTTGCGGAAGCAATTTCTGTAGGAGAAAGTGTCTACGTGCTTACTAAACGTCCGGGACGTTTCAAAGCGGCAATTGACCTTGACTTCTGCAACGATTTAAGTTCCTTAGAACGTCGTGATACAGCAGCATTCCGTGATTACTTTAATATCTTGTGGAAGGAGTTGTCCGGCAATGAATAAAATCAAAACACACTCTGATTATCTGAAATCAGTATTCCGTCATAAAGTATTAATTCATTTCCTTCGTATTTTTCTGGCGGTTTTCTTCGTGTCAGCATGGGAAATTTGTGCAGAAAAGGGAGTTATCGACTCTTTTATATTCAGCAGTCCAAAACGGATTGTTAAATGTTTCATTGAACTGACAAAAAATGGTTTTCTCATACGCCATGTATGGAAAACCATTTATGAAACACTTATATGCTTTATATTTGTTATGATTACTGCCATTGCAGCTGCCGTACTTATGTGGCTTAACAGAAATATCTTCAAAGTTGCCGAACCTTTCCTCGTATTGCTCAACAGCCTTCCAAAATCCGCTCTCGCTCCGGTTCTTATTGTATGGCTCGGCAACAGCACTAAAACGGTAATTATAGCCGCCGTATCTGTTGCCGTATTCGGTGCAATGCTCAGTATATATACCTCTTTTACAGAGACTGACAAGGAAAAAATAAAATTAATCCGGACCCTCGGCGGAAAGAAACGTCATGTTCTGTTTTACCTTCTCTTTCCGTCATCACTGCCGACAATCGTAAATGCCATGAAAGTCAATCTGGGGCTTTCCCTTGTAGGTGTAATCATCGGTGAATTCCTTGCAGCAAAGGAAGGACTTGGTTATTTAATCATCTACGGCAGCCAGGTATTTAAAATGGACTGGGTACTTCTTTCCATTGTTTTACTTTCTATTCTTTCAGTAATTCTTTATATAATTATCGGAATATTTGAAAAGAGGACTTCCGGCAGATAATTACTTTGCATACTCGTTAATTGCTTCCTGTATTCTTGATTTAGTAAGTTCAGCAAGCTCTGTCTTTTTCATATCTTTATATTCTTCATATGGTATCGGCTTCAGGTAATGTACCTGTGTTGTCACTTTCCTGAGGCTGTTGCCATCCATTGCTTTATAGGAATCAATAAGTGCCACCGGTATAACCGGCACTTTGGCATCCATCGCGCACTTAAATACACCTGCTTTAAAATCCTGAAGGGTATTCTTATTGTCACCATACTTACCCTCAGGGAAAAGCAAATATATTTTTCCTTCTTTAAGTTCCCTGGTAACAGTCATCATGGTCTTCATCTGCTGTCTGGCGTCTTTAAGATTAATGCCGTGCCCCCCTACCATAGGAAGCATCTGCCTGACAATCATCTGATGTTCCCTCTTGCTGTCGATAATAATAGTAAGAGGTCTGTCATGATTGCACACAATTCCTAACCCGTCATAATGTCCCTGATGGTTGGCATACATTACATAATTACCTGTTTCCGGCAGATTTTCCTTTCCATAAACCTTTGTGGTGGTCCTGGAATTTTTTCGCATCTTATCAACAATTTTCTGTACCTCACGATACTTGTCAAGTTCGCTATATTTCTCCGGACGTTTCATCATATAATTACATTTATTAATTTCATATATCAGAAAGAAAAATGAACGAAGTGCCATAACAATAAGTCTCAACATACTTTTATACATCCTTTCTTCTTTTTTGTAAAATCACCGCTCATCCGGTTAATGCTACAATTATATACGTTAATTTTTCTTTTTTCAATAGTACGCTCATATTATCTTAGTTATATACATAAAATATACTAACAAAAAAGTCCGGAGTTTTTAATGAAGAAGGTTTTTTCTTTTATTATTTCTTTTATACTTATCCTATCATCTGCCCATATCAGTGTGACTGCCGATGAGCTTAGCTTAACCTCCAAATCAGCAATTCTCATGGAAGCATCTACAGGAAAAATCATTTATGAGCATAACCCCGATGAAATTCTCCGCCCTGCCAGTATTACAAAGATAATGACGCTTATACTGATTTTTGATGCCATACATGACGGCAGAATCAAAATGGATGACACTGTAACAGTATCCGAACATGCTGCTTCAATGGGCGGCAGTCAGGTCTTTCTTGAAGCCGGCGAGACCCAGACCGTTGAAACCCTTATTAAATGCATTGCCATTGCAAGTGCCAATGATGCCTGTGTAGCCATGGCAGAATACATTGACACATCTGAGGAAAATTTTGTTGCCCATATGAATGAACGTGCCAAAGGTCTTTCAATGACTAACACAAATTTTGTCAACTGCTGCGGTCTTGATGCCGATAATCATGTAACCACAGCGAGGGATGTGGCACTCATGTCAAAGGAACTTATCAATAAATATCCTGAAATACATAATATTTCAACAATCTGGATGGACACAATAACCCATGTTACAAGGCGGGGTGAAAACGATTTTACCCTTACCAATACCAATAAACTTATCAAACAGTACGAATGGGCAACAGGGTTAAAAACAGGTTCTACGAGTCTTGCCGGATTCTGTCTTTCCGCTACCGCAAAAAGAAACGATATTGAGCTTATTTCCGTTGTTATGGCATCCAAGGACGGCAAATCCCGTGTTGCCGATTCTATCAAACTTCTTAACTATGGTTATTCACTATGTCAGATGTATAAGGATTCCAATATGCCCAATATCCCATCTCCCGGAATATCCGGCGGCATGATTAAAGAGCTTGTCTGCGAATATAGTGACAATTTTTCTTATCTTTTCACAGAAAAATATGACGAAGCCCTTATTACAAAAGATTTTGAATTTATTGATGGACTGAAAGCCCCTGTTAATGAGGGTGATGTTGTCGGGCAGCTTTGCTACAAATACAATGGTACGCTTATAGGGACAATTGATGTCAAATCTTCCGTTACCGTAAAAAAAGCAGGATACAAGGACTATTTCTCATTTCTTGCAAAAAATGTGTTCTGTATATAACAAAAAGCTTCAGTCACATAGTCTGTGACTGAAGCCTCTATTATCTTACTACATATTCAAAATACTTATGTAAAATTAAGCATCCTGTCTTCTCTTCTTGAATGAAACAACAACGATTCCGCAAGCTGCTGCTGCTGCGATTATTGCTGTAGCTACTGCCATAGAATCACCTGCGCTTACATTTCCGTTATTGCCGCCTGCTGGCTTGTTATTGTCTGCTGGTTTGTTGTCTTCTGCTGGCTTGTTATTGTCTGCTGGCTTGTTGTCTTCTGCTGGCTTGT
>ULJR01020065.1_pt1 | contig 54838 bp, 50 predicted proteins | sample 1950951 | NCBI WGS metagenome assembly ULJR01 (sample SAMEA4835480, study PRJEB28245) | human gut metagenome | biome: gut microbiome; material: fecal sample | place: Denmark | collected 2008
GCGGTCGCTGAAGCGACATATGGCAACTGCGGCAAAAGAATATATTATATAATAAATGAAGAGGAATATAATTCACGATGGGGTGTCCATCAAGATCTTCGAGACGGATGACCCGCAGAAGGTGATCATACATTTCACGGATGAGATCACGGCGTTCAACAAGATCAAGAAGGCGGTGATCAAGGACAAGGGTGTCTACTGCAACGGAATCTCCTGCGAGATCTCCAGACTGCTGCAGAAGGGAGGAGTGCCTACGCACTTCATCGAGCAGATCTCTGACACTGAGCAGCTTTGCTGGAAATCACAAGTGATCCCGATGGAGGTAATCGTCAGGAATGTGATCGCCGGCTCGATGGCACAGAGACTGGGACTGGAGGAAGGTATCATCCCGAAGGAGCCGATCTACGACCTCTGCTACAAGTCGGACATCCTCTGCGACCCGATCATCAACGACTACCACGCCGTCGCCCTCGGCCTCGTGAGCAAGGAAGAACTTGAACGGATATATTCATTGACAAAGCAGGTCAACAGCATCTTGACCCCGGTCTTCAAGGAGATCGGTATCACGCTGGTGGACTTCAAGATAGAGTTCGGTCACCTCTGTGACGGCAGTCTCGTGATGAGCGACGACATCACTCCGGACAGTGCCCGCTTCTGGGACATCGCCACGGGAGACCGCCTCGACAAGGACCGCTTCCGCAAGGACAACGGCCATGTCGGCGAAGCCTACAGGACGGTCTACGAGCGTCTGACCGGTAAAAGTCGAACCCGACTTTTGAAATATGCTTAAAATGAGCCGACATATTCTTGTAACCATCTGCGTTCTGGCCGCATCCACATTTGCATTGAAGGCACAGGACTACCAGTCCAGCATCCGCAAGTGGGATGAGGGTCCCCTGACTCTACAGGATTTTCTGGTACGGGACATGTGGACTATCAACGACAATGAATCCTGTCTGCTCACCTACGGCATCAGATGGAACGTCGAGAAAAAGAGATACGGCAACCTCGTGTACCACAGAGACGCCACGGAAGCCTACATGGACAATGTGAACTCTTGGATAAGAACCGGTTACGACACTCCGGCGACACTGAAGTACATGCAGGTCTCCTTTGACATCATCGAACTCACGCGCAGGAAGTTCCAGAACGAGGCTGACACCTCAAGCACGAACTTCCTGACTCTTGCAAACTTCTACAACAACGTCGGCACGAACGCCCTCAACGAGTTCAAAGCCGCATCCAGAATGGGGCAGGACACCACAGTGGTCAATCAGTACCGTTCCAGAATCAGCAAGGCGCTTGATGAATATGTCCTCATAGACTCAGAACCAGACATCCGCTTCCGGAAGTTCGGATTAGGTGTCAGAGTCGGAATAGGCAGCGAGTTCTTCTTCGGCCAAAGCACCGACTATCTCACACCTCTGGGAGGAATGACGTGGGGTTTTGAGATATCCCTGTCACGTTTCAGGTTCAACCTTGACGGGCTGCTTGGCATCGGAGGGGATTACAAGAAAGATTTCCCTTACTCAAAAGCAGACTACAACTGGAGGAAAGGAGACGGTTTCAACGGCGGAAGCATCAACCAGACATTCGGTTATGCGGTAATCGACAACAAAAGGGTCACCATTACCCCGATGGCCGGAATCGGAGTCGGATTCATTGACAGATTCAACGATGATGCCGCCGAAGGCAAAAAGAACGAGGAGATGGCTGGATTCAGAATGTTGGCCGGTGTTGATTTCGACTGGAAAATCAGAAGGTACTACACCAGACTGTCATACGATAAAGTTTACGCCGAATCCAATATCAGGTTCAGGCTATATGCGGCCAGAACCAGTCTGCCTTCACCATGCAACGCATGGAGCATAAACTTCGGAGTGGCGTACGAACTCTACGCAAGAGCGGTAAAATAACATTAATATTTCTGAATATGAGACCTTTATTTCTGACAAATACTCTTACTCGAACGAAAGAGCTTTTCAAGCCGATACAGCCGGGACACGTGGGAATGTACGTCTGCGGGCCTACGGTCTACGGAGAGGCTCACCTCGGACACGCCCGTCCGGGAGTGACCTACGATGTGCTTTTCAAACTGCTCAGGCATCTTGGCTACAAGGTCCGCTACGTGCGGAACATCACCGACGTGGGACACCTTGAGCACGACGCCGACGAGGGAGAGGACAAGATCTCCAAGAAGGCAAGGCTGGAACAGCTTGAGCCTATGGAGGTTGTGCAGACCTACACGTTCCGCTACCACGAGGCGATGCGCCTGCTGAACGTGGCGCCGCCATCCATCGAGCCGAGAGCCTCGGGACACATCATCGAGCAGATCGAGACCGTCAAGAAGATTCTGGACGCAGGCTACGCCTACATCTCCAACGGATCCGTGTACTTTGACGTGGAGAAATACAACAAGGATCACCACTACGGAATCCTTTCCGGGCGCACTCTGGACGACACCCGTGAAGGAACACGCACACTTGACGGACAGAGCGACAAGAAGGCTCCGTACGATTTCGCCCTTTGGAAGAAGGCTGAGCCCGAGCACATCATGCACTGGCCAAGTCCGTGGAGCGAAGGCTTCCCGGGATGGCATCTGGAGTGCTCCGTGATGGGCGAGAAATATCTCGGCAACGAGTTCGACATCCACGGCGGCGGAATGGATCTGATGTTCCCTCACCACGAGTGCGAGATCGCCCAGAATGTGGCCAGCCGCCACACACAGGGTGTCCACTACTGGGTCCACAACAACATGATCACGATCAACGGCCAGAAAATGGGCAAGTCCCTGGGCAATTTCATCACCCTGCCGCAGCTGTTCAGCGGACAGCACGAGAAACTCGCGCAGGCATATTCCCCGATGACCGTCCGCTTCTTCATCCTCCAGGCGCACTACCGCAGCACGCTGGATTTCAGCAACGAGGCACTGCAGGCCGCCGAGAAAGGCCTGAAGAGGGTTATGCAGGCCGCGAAGGATCTCCGGACGCTGGCTTCGGCGGCCGGGATCGCCGACATCGCCAAGGGCACCGAGGGAAGTCCCGTGGACGCCATGCAGTACGGTGAGTTCATCACCGCCACGGCTCCCGACACCTGTACGGCCACTTCCGAGGAGGTCAAGGGAATATTCAATGCTGTCTATGAGGCGCTTTGTGACGACATCAACACGCCGATCGCACTGTCGCACATCTTCGACGCGGTACGCCTTGTCAACTCCGCCAAGGCTGGAGAACTAAAACTGAGCAAGGGTGATTTGGAGACTCTGACGCAGCTTTTTGATGACATCGTGTTCGGTGTCCTCGGCCTGAAGGACGAGTCCGCCGCCGAATCCGGCAAGGGTCAGGAGATTGTCTCCGGACTGATGGACATGGTGCTTGAGGAACGCGCCAAGGCCAAGGCAGCGAAGGACTGGGCGGCCAGCGATGCCATCCGCGACCACCTCAAAGCTCTGGGAATCACAGTGAAAGACACGAAAGACGGAGCCGAGTGGACAATGCAGTAAATCCTGCCCGATTTCCTCTACGGACTCAGCCTTGAACTTCTGAAGCAGCGGCCTTGGCCAATCTGGCAGCCTCCAACGCGGCATGCTCGGCCTTGGCCCTTTCGACGGAGACGGATTTCTTCAAGACAAAACCCGAACCCAAGTACTTGGTGCGCACATCCTCGTCCGCGGCAAGGGATTCCGGCGTACCCTGCTGGAGGATAGTGCCTTCATAAAGGAGATAGGCACGGTCGGTGATCGCAAGCGTCTCACCGACATTGTGGTCTGTGATGATGACACCGATGTCCTTGTACTTGAGTTTGGCGATGATGAACTGGATGTCCTCCACGGCGATCGGATCCACGCCGGCGAACGGCTCATCCAAAAGAATGAATTTCGGATCAATGGCCAAGGCCCTGGCGATCTCGCAGCGGCGGCGCTCGCCTCCGGAAAGCTGTATGCCAAGACTCTTGCGGACCTTCGAGAGATTGAACTCGTTGATAAGATCCTCAAGCCTCTCCTGCCTTTCGGCCTTCGGCATGTCAGACATCTCCATCACCGACATGATGTTGTCCTCCACTGACATCTTGCGGAACACCGAGGCCTCCTGAGGCAGGTACCCCACACCTTTCTGAGCCCTCTTGTACATAGGAAGCTCTGTAATGTCCTCGTCGTCAAGGAAGACACGTCCGGCGTTCGGGACGATCTGCCCGGTGATCATGTAGAAGCTTGTGGTCTTTCCGGCTCCGTTAGGGCCGAGGAATCCAACGATCTCTCCTTGATTGATCTCCATCGAAACGCCTTTGACGACGGTTCTGATGCCATATTTCTTAACGAGGTTCTCGCAACGAAGTTTCATCTTTCTATCTTATTAGCAATCACTATTTTGTCTCAAGTCCAAAGTCCTTGACAAGATTCTGGACCTCTTCGTTCTGTCCCATCAGGACTGTGGCTTTCTCCTGGTCGGTGTAGGGCTGCGCGCCGGTCTCTTCGGCAGGAATGACACCTACTTCAAGGCGGATTCTGGAGGAGCCGAGTTTCTTCCGCAAATTTCCTTCCAGAATCATCAGCCGGTTCTCCCGGATCCATTTCTCCTGCGAGGTGTTGCTTACCTTGAACAGCAACTCCTTGTAGCCGTCCTTGGTCTCGACGGAGACTTCGGCGTTCTGAAGGGTGTTGGCAAGCCTTGGACTTGATGCATATTCTTCAGGAACCCTCTTCCAGGCCTCCAGGACAGCAGCGTCCTCCGGCATCACATCCGCGACCTGCACAGTCTCCTTGACCGCTTTCTTACTGTTTTCTTCCTCCTCAATGATAGAGCTTAGGGAAAGGGACGCGCCGGTCTTGGCCGGCTTTCTTCTCGCCCTCGGAGCCGGAGCCTCCTCCGCAGCGGACACCGATGCGCCCTCAGCTGTCGCCGCGCTTTTTTCAGCAGTCACACCGACAGGCTCAGCGACCTGTTCAGATTCCGGTTCCCGTGCGGCGGACGCCGACTGCGGATCAGTCAGACCGTGGCCGCCCGTGGCCTCGTGAACGGGTGTCGTCTGCTTTGCAGGTGACGGGATGGAGTGCGAAGCGCGGAAGTCTGACGAACCGCCGGCGGCAGATGCCGCCCCGACAGAAGCCTTCACAGAAACCGCGTCCGGAGCCTTCATAAGGAAACTGAGCTTCATCAAGGCAAACTCAATATGCAACCTCGGATTCACAGCCTGCTTGTAGCCGGCCTCGCAAGCCGAAGTGATGGAAAGAGCATCGTACAGAAACTTAAGCGAGCATCGGGAAGCCTGCTCCTCATATCTCGCCTTCAGTGAATCCGGCAACTCCAGCAAGGCTCCGAGACCACCGTTCTTCGTCACCATCATATCCCTGAAATGAGAACTCAGAGCCGCGCAGAAATGTAGCGCGTTGAACCCTTTGGAGAGAATCTCGTCAAACTTGAGCAAGGCCGTTCCGTAATCCCCCGCCAGAAAAGCGTCCACCAGATTGAAACTATAGTCATAATCAAGCACATTGAGGTTCTTCAGGACCTCCTCGTACCTCACGTCCGTTCCGCAGAACGCCACCGTCTGGTCAAAGATCGTAAGCGCGTCACGCATGGCCCCGTCGGCCTTCTGCGCTATCACATGCAATGACTCATCGTCTATATTCACACCCTCCTTCCCCGCTATCATCCTGAGGTTGGCCACGATGTCCGGAACCGAGATGCGGTTGAAATCGTAGGTCTGGCAACGCGACAGGATGGTCGGAAGAATCTTGTGCTTCTCCGTCGTGGCGAGGATGAATATCGCATGTGCCGGCGGTTCCTCAAGAGTCTTAAGGAAGGCGTTGAACGCAGCGGTAGACAGCATGTGGACCTCATCGATGATGTACACGCTGTACTTCCCGACCTGCGGCGGAATCTGCACCTGGTCCATCAGGTTCTTTATGTCATCCACACCATTGTTGGAGGCGGCGTCCAATTCATGAATACAATAGGATCTGCCTTCCTGAAAAGAGCGGCAGGACTCGCACTCGCCGCACGGATCCATCTCCGGCGAAGGATTGGAGCAATTGATGGCTTTCGCGAATATTCTGGCCGTGGTCGTCTTACCCACTCCGCGCGGGCCGCAGAAAAGATAGGCGTGGGCCAGCTTGCCTCTGATTATGGAATTTTTCAGGGTCTGGGCTATGTTGTCCTGACCGATCAAGGTCTCAAAAGAGTCAGGACGATATTTTCTCGCTGATACGATGTAGTCTGACATAAGGCACAATCCTTGGAGAGTGGTTGTCCGCGCCAAGTTTTGTAAGGCAAATTTACGCAATATTTTGTACATTTGTGTCGTAAGGCACGAAGTAGAGAACATTTTAACAAATAAACGACATGAAAAGATTCTTTAAAATACTCGTCCTGGCCATTGCCGGAACGTTGGTCACCACCGAGATCTTCGGACAGGTGCAGATCACGACAAGAAGGGAGAAACTCAAGGATTTCACGTCCAAGATCACGAAAGTGGTCCTGACCGGAGACGACTTCATGGACGAAGCCCTGAAGGAAAGCGTGGCCGCCACATGGACGGTCTCCCCGTACGAATTCTGCTCCAATGAGGAGTTTCAAAGCCTCAAGGGCAACAACAACTTCTATTTCCTCATGATTGTGAAAGGGCAGTTCCGCAGGGAGTCCGAACCGGGGATCGACATGCTGACCTTGGTGAAGGGCGGAGACGGGGCGGACAAATCCATCAACGACATGTTCGAAGTCGTGTCATTCCCTTTCCGTCCTTCGGAAGATCCGTCCGGACGGGAGTTCGTCATGCTGCCGGCCTTCCTGAAGATCATCCAGAACCACGCCGTCGAACTCACGGACACAGAGATGAAGGCCTATTCCAGCATCGGTGCAAAGAACACCAAGAAGCTCAGGATCAAAAGAATATTCTTCTGGTCCGAAGATCTGGCTCCCCAGGTTGACGAGCAGACCAAGAGGTCACTTGACGTGGACATGATCATCAACGACAATGATGACGAGGTCGACGAGATCTTCTCGGAAGGCACCTTCAACACCGTGATAAGCTATGTGGTGGCCCCGTCGGAGCCTGTCAACGGTTCGATCTGCTACAAGATGCTGATCGGCTCGGACAACGATGAGCTGTACTACTTCAAAAAGCACAAGATCAACGCCAAGAGCGGCAAGGGATTCCTCACCAGCGACCTCAAGGCCATCAAATCGCTCAGGAAATAATGATCATAGGAACAACCGGGCAAGGGCTGGCCTATGCGGTCAAGAGGAGCGGAAACTCCGTGGGCTACTGCTCGTTGACAATCAAATGCGGGACGAGGGATGAAGGTGACTTCCACAACGGGATAGCACATTTCACGGAACACACGTTGTTCAAAGGAACCGAGCGCAAGAGTTCCCGGGTCATCAACGGCTACCTCGACAAACTCGGAGGCGAGCTCAACGCCTTCACGACCAAGGAGGAGATCGTGATCCATTCCACCGTCCTCAAAGAGGATCTGGGCAAGGCGGTGTCGCTGCTTCTTGAGCTCGCCACCTGCCCCACCTTCCCGGAAGAGGAGATCGCCGTGGAAAAAGGCGTGGTGATCGATGAGATCAAGTCGTACAAGGACTCCCCCGCCGACGATGTCTACGACAGATTCGAGGAGACACTTTTCGCAGGTCATCCGCTCGGGAGGCCGATCCTGGGCACGGCGGCAAGCGTGAGAAAGATCAGCGGCAGAGAGCTCAGGCAGTTCACCAAGGAGCATTTTATTCCTTCGAACATGGCTCTGGCCGTCGTCGCCGACATCGAGGAGAGGAAGATGGAGGACAGCGTCCTCAAACTATCCGGAAAGGCGTTTGACAAAGCCTTCACGGGACACGGCGAAAGGACGGTCACGCCGATCCCCGGAACAAAGGCATTCAACCAGACCGTGGAGAAGAAGAACCACGAGGTCAACGCCGTGCTGGGAGGCCTTGCTCCGTCCATCTACGACAGCAAAGGGCGCTTCGCCACCATCCTGCTGAACAACATCATCGGCGGACCGGCATCCAACTCCTTGTTGAACAGCCTGCTGCGTGAGAAAAACGGATGGGTCTACGGCGTGGAGTCATCCTACTCACAGTACACCGAGACCGGCATCATGACCATCAGCCTCGGGTGCGAGAGATGCAACCTTGAGAAATGCGTGGACGCTGTGTGGAAAGTGATCCGCCGGCTACAGGAGGAGGAATATTCCCCCGTCAAGCTCAAGGCGGCGAAAAAGCAGCTTCTCGGGCAGCTGGCCATCAGTTCCGACAATGGCGAAACCCAGTGCCTGTCAATGGGAAAGAGTCTGGTTTCCTTCGGGACCATATTCACAGACCGTCAGAACCGGGAGTCCATTGACGCTGTTTCCGCCGAGGAGATCCGCGACGCGGCAGTCAAGATCTTCAACCCTGAACAAACCTCATCACTAATATTCTTATAAACCTTAAAACATTTGAAAATGAACCGTTTGACACTTTTTGCAGCAACTTTGGCCGTGGCCGCTGCCGCCTCCTGCGACAATGGAACCAATCTGCCGCCTGATCCTTTCGGGCCGACTCCGACCGAGCAGCAACTCGAATGGCAAAAAATGGAATTGAATATGTTCGTTCATTTCGGGCCGAACACCTTCACCGGAAGGGAGTGGGGACTCGGCACAGAAGCCGAGGATGTGTTCAACCCGACTGACCTGGACTGCGGCCAGTGGACATCCATCGCCAAGGCAGCCGGTTTTAAGGGCATGATAATCACCGGAAAGCATCACGACGGTTTCTGTCTGTGGCCGAACCCTGTCTGCGAGCACACCGTGGCGAAGAGTCCATGGAAGGACGGAAAGGGCGACGTGCTTAAGGAACTGTCCGAGGCCTGTGCCAAGGACGGAATCAAATTCGGAGTCTACATCTCCCCTTGGGACAGGAACGATCCGACCTACGGAACACCAGAGTACAATAACATCTACGCCAAGACCCTTGAAAGCGCCCTCGGCAGCTACGGAGAGATCTTCGAGCAGTGGTTCGACGGTGCCAACGGCGAGGGCCCCAACGGGAAAAAGCAGGAATATGACTGGCCTTTGTTCAACGGCACAGTCCAAAGGCTCCAGCCGGACGCAGTGATATTCAGCAACATCGGCCCAGGCTGCCGCTGGGTGGGCAACGAGAGGGGATCCGCCGGCAGGACCTGCTGGGGAAGACTCGATGTCGAAGGCTTCGGCTCAGGATCCGACGGCCCGCTCCAGGACACCCTGAATTGCGGCAACGCTCTGGGAGCCAAGTGGATCCCGGCAGAGGCCGATGTGTCCATCCGACCGGGCTGGTTCTGGAGGGAGAGCGAGAACGACAAGGTGAAATCCGTGGACGATCTGCTCCGGATCTACTACGAGAGCGTCGGCCGGAACTCCCTGATGCTTCTGAACGTCCCGCCGGACACGACCGGACGCTTCAACGCGGTCGATTCCACAAGACTCATGGAGTTCCGCTCAGCCCTCGACGAGATCTTCAAAGACAATCTCGCGAAAGGAGCCAGGGCGGAGGCAAGCGTTGTCAGAGGCCGCTCCTTCAAGGCGCAAAACATTCTGAATGAAGACTATGACTCATTCTGGGCAGCTCCGGACGACGTGACGGAGGCCACCATAGCCATCGACCTCGGAGGAAAGAAGACTTTCAACCTCATCCAGCTTCAGGAATATATTCCTTTAGGCCAGAGGATCAAGTCGTTCACGGTGGAGGCCATGAACGGCGACGGCTCATGGACAGAGATCGCGTCCGAGACGACCATCGGCCACAAGCGGATCATTCCGATCGCCGAGACTACCACCTCGAAAGTCCGTCTCAACATCACAGGCTCCTACGCCTGTCCTGTCCTCAACGGCTTCGCCCTGTACCTTGACACGGTCAGGGATCAATCCAACATTCTATAGACAGATGGAATCTCCGGCAGATAAATATCTTAGAGAACATTCCTCACGCCAGAGCGAGGCCCTGGACTGGATCGAGAAACAGACCAACATCCACACGAACTACCCCCGGATGCTTTCGGGGGCGGTTCAGGGTCGCCTGCTGACAATGCTGGTGGAGATCTCGAAGGCGAAACGCATCCTTGAGATCGGCGCGTTCACCGGCTATTCCGCCACCTGCATGGCCTACGGACTTCCGGAGGACGGCCACATCGACACCCTTGAGATCAACGACGAGCTTGAGGATCTGATGCGCGAAGGCTGGTCAAGGGCCGGGGTGGCGGACAAGATCACCCTGCACATCGGCGACGCCCGAGAGACCCTTTCCACACTGGAAGGCCCTTACGACATTGTCTACATGGATGCCAACAAACGTGAATATGTCACCTACTACAATCTGGTCTTCGATCTTGTGAGGCCAGGCGGCCTGATCCTGGCCGACGATGTCCTCTGGGACGGCAAACTCTGGCAGGATCCCGTCCCGCAAGACAAGCAGACCCAAGGCATCGTCGCCTTCAATGACCTCATAGTCAACGACCCCCGTGTAGAGTCCGTTCTCCTCCCCCTCCGCGACGGCCTCAATGTCATCCGGAAACTATAGCAATCGACACGAGTTGTTTCCTTTGCCAACTACCTCACACTGAACGCAAAGACGCAGTGACTGGTGTAGGTCTCGCCGGGACGGAGGACGGCTGACGGCCACTCCGGCTTGTTCGGGGTGTCAGGGTACTTCTGGGACTCAAGGCAGATGGCGGTACGATGGCCATAGACCACGCCCTTCTTGCCGGTGACGGTGCCGTCAAGGAAATTGCCGGCATAGATCTGCACACCAGGCTCGTCGGTATATTCCTTAAGGACTATACCGGTTGCCGGACAATAGACCTCGGCGGCAAGGACGGTGTCGTCGCCTCTGGTGTCAAGTACCCAGTTGTGGTCGAAGCCGTGGCCGTTGCGGACCTGCTCATTGTCAGAGTCGATGTCTTCACCTATCAACTTAGCCTTCCTGAAATCAAACGGAGTACCCTCAACGGGGGCGATCTCGCCGGTGGTCATGAATGTGGAGTCCACCGGAGTGTAGCGCGAGGCGTTGATGAACAACGAATCCTCCGTCACAGCATGGTTTGCCGGATCTCCGGACAGGTTGAAGTACGAATGGTTGGTCATGTTGATGATCGTCGGCGCGTCCGTCGTGGCGGAGTACCGGATGTCGATCGCGTTGTCCTCAGTGAGGGTGAAGGTCACGTCGGCGGTCACAGTGCCGGGGAAGTTCGCGTCACCGTCAGGAGAGACAATCTCCAGCTTCAGATGCGAGGAGTCCGACTCCAGCACATTGTAGACCTTGTACTGCCAGCCGTCCGGGCCTCCGTGCAGGCAATGGCCGAAATTATTCTGAGGCAGTTGATACTCAACGCCGTCCAAAGTGAATCTTCCGCCGTTGATGCGGTTGGCGTAACGCCCGATGGTAGCCCCGAAATCCGTCTGGTTGTTCTCCGGGAAATAGTCCGTGACCTTGTCGAAGCCAAGGACGACATCCTTGAACTCACCGTTCCTGTCCGGCACCATCACGGACACGATCCTGCCACCAAAATTGGTGACGCACACCTCCATACCCGACTTGTTGGTCAGTGTGTAGAGGGCAGTCCGCGCACCGTCACGCTCAGCCTTGAAGTTCTCCGGATCCAGCCCCGACTTTGTGAGTGACGGAGCCTGCGCGCAACCCGCGGCAATAGCGGCGGCGGCCAGCAAATTAAAAACTCTTCTCATAATTAACGAATATCCTCACAAACATTTTTGCGGCAATACGGCGCTGATCAACCGATCTCGGCGCCGTTGACCAAAGCCTCGGCAGGCGTGATGAACCTCATCTTGCCGTCGCCCTGCCTGGCCATCAGGATCATGCCTCGGGACTCGATGCCACGGATTGTCCTTGGCTGAAGGTTGGCAAGGATGCAGATCTGCTTGCCGACCATCTCCTCAGGAGAATAATATTCAGCGATACCGGAGACTATGGTTCTCTTGTCTATTCCCGTGTCTATGCTGAGTTTCAGCAACTTGTCCGTCTTAGGGACACGCTCGGCGGCCAGCACCGTGGCCGTGCGGATGTCCATCTTCTCGAAGTCCCCGAAACTGCACTCAGCCTTCTGGGGAGCGACCTTCTTCGCAGCCTCGGCCTTCTCTGCGGTCTCCCTCTCGGCACGGATGGCTTCAAGGCGTGCAAGCTGGGCATCGATGGCCTCGTCCTCGATCTTGGCGAACAACAGCTCGGCGGCACCGATCTCATGTCCGACAGGAAGAAGTTCCTCCTGACCAAGAACGTCCCAGCCAAGGCACACGGACTTGCCCGCACCCGGACAGTTCGCGCGATCCTCCGGACTTGGAGCAGCGGCGGAGACTGTGTGGAGAGCGGCGCACTCGCCGTCCTTGTAGGTGTTGGCGCTCACCTGCTCGCCCTTCCGGTGGTCAATGCCGGCGCAAAGGCAGACACCCAGCATCCTACGCAGTTTCTCCGCGGCGAACGGAGTGAACGGCTCGAAGGCGATGGCAAGGTCGGCGCAGATCTGGAGACTGACGTTAAGAATAGTCGCGCAACGCCCCATGTCCGTCTTGGCAACCTTCCAAGGCTCGGTGTCGGAGATGTACTTGTTGCCCACACGCGCGATCGACATGGCATCCTTAAGCGCCTCGCGGAAATGGAAGCCCTCAAGGTTTCTCTCAAGCGAGGTCTTGAGCGCCGGTATCTCGGCAAGAGCCTCCCTGTCAACATCCTGAAGTTCGCCACAAGCCGGAACCTTCCCCTCGAAATACTTGTGGGTCAGCACGATGGCGCGATTGACAAAATTGCCGAAGATGGCCACCAACTCACTGTTGTTGCGTGTCTGGAAATCCTTCCAGCTGAAATCATTGTCCTTGGTCTCCGGAGCGTTGGCCGTGAGGACATATCTGATGACATCCTGTTTGCCAGGGAAATCGCGGAGATACTCGTGAGCCCAGACCGCCCAGTTCTTGGATGTGGAGATCTTGTCTCCCTCAAGGTTGAGGAACTCGTTGGCCGGCACGTTGTCCGGCAGGATGTAGCCGTCGCCGTAGGCCTTGAGCATTGACGGGAACACGATGCAGTGGAACACGATGTTGTCCTTGCCGATGAAATGCACGAGGCGGGTGTCTTCGCTCTTCCACCACTTCTCCCAAGACTGGGGAAGAAGTTCCTGTGTGTTGGAGATGTACCCGATCGGAGCGTCGAACCAGACATAGAGAACCTTACCCTCCGCTCCCTCGACAGGAACCGGAACGCCCCAGTCAAGGTCACGGCTCACGGCGCGAGGCTGCAAACCGCCGTCAATCCAGCTCTTGCACTGGCCGTAGACAGTACTCCTCCACTCCTTGTGCTGCTCAAGGATCCAATCACGCAGCCACGGCTCGTACTGATCCAGAGGAAGATACCAGTGAGTGGTCTTTTTCTTTACAGGCTCGGCGCCGCTGAGCTTGGATTTCGGATTGATCAGTTCCTCAGGGCTAAGCGTGCTTCCGCACTTCTCGCATTGATCTCCATAGGCGTCCGGATTGCCACACTTAGGACAGGTGCCGACGATGTAGCGGTCAGCGAGGAACTGCCTGGCCTCCGGATCGTAGTACTGCTCGGATTCCTTGGTGATGAACTTGCCCTCGTCGTACAGCTTGCGGAAAAACTCGGACGCGTTCTTCTCGTGGACTTCCGAAGACGTGCGGCCATAGATGTCGAAATTGATACCCAGACCGGTGAACGAATCCCTTATGACCTTGTGGTAGCGGTCTACGATGTCCTGAGGGGTGCAACCCTCCTTGCGGGCCTTGATGGTGATCGGAACTCCGTGCTCGTCGCTTCCGCAGATGTAAAGCACATCCTCCCCCCTCATCCTGAGGTACCTGACATAGATGTCCGCAGGCACATAGACCCCGGCAAGATGGCCGATGTGAACCGGCCCGTTGGCATAAGGCAACGCACACGTCACCAGTGTTCTCTTGAATTTCTTTTCCATATTCTTGAATATTATTTTTCTCTTCCCAATCTAACCTTCACGGCCTTCAAGGCCTTCTGCACCTTGAGCATATCCTGCATTATCTCCAGCGTCCGGGAAGCGTCGGAGGCGGACTGCGCCTCACGCAGCCTCTCCTTAAGCTCGCTGTCCCTGTTCTCCAGACGGCACTGCTGGAACACCAGAATCGCCTTAGGGACGTAGAGTGTCAGCCAAGATCCCTTGGACATCATCGACTGCCGCAGGTTCTTCACCGAAAGCTCATACCTCTCGTCCGTGGACAGCTGCGCCGCCACATACGCCACATCCCTGTCCTCCCCGTCCATAAGATGCTTGACGATCTCCTCCTGCGAGTACCCGTCATAGTAGTCCTTTGAATAGGCCTCATAGGTCTTTCTGTAGACCGGATTGACAAAGCCCGACCGGTCTCCCTCCAGAGCCTGGTCTATGAAGTCGAACACTGTCTGGGCATCCTCATCGGAACCCGAATAAAAATCCGAGTCGGTCTGGAATTCCAGCCTCGTGGTGCCATAGGTAAGGATGAAGTTCAGCAGATCCTTCTCCGCGGTGGCCATGATGCGGTTCTCGACGAGCGCGTCAAGACCGGAACGTCCGGGAGCCCCGGTGGCCGAACCTGCCGGATCTGTCTGAACAACCGGAGCGACCGCGTCGTCCGAAGCGTCATCATTCCGCGCCGCCTCCTGGTTCCTGCGCCTCTCACGCTCACGGTCGGCGGCCTTCTTCTCCTCGATGAGCCTCCTGGAGCGCGTGACGCTGATCCTCTCGTCCAGGACATCCCTTCTGATCTCGAACTTGTCGCTCAGGAAATCCACATAGACCGACCTCTTCACGGCATCCGGGATGTCGGCGATGGTGTCGGCGATGTCGTTGATCACCTCCGCCCGCTTGAGCGGATCACGCGCCGTGTCCTTCATCAGCAGCGAGGACTTGAAATCCACGAAGTCCATCTCGGCCCCCGCGAGAAATTCCTCAACCTCGGCCAGAGTGTGCTTTCTTGAATATGAGTCCGGATCATCCCCGTCGGGGATCAGCACGACCTTCACGTTCATGCCCTCGCGCAGGAACATGTCTATCCCCCGGAGGGCGGCGTGTATGCCGGCGGAATCACCGTCGTACATGATTGTCACGTTCTGCGTGAACCTCTTGATGAGGCCGATCTGCCCCTCCGTCAACGCCGTGCCGCTGGAGGCCACGACATTGGTGATACCGAGCTGGTGCATCGAAAGCACATCCAGATACCCTTCCACGAGATAGCACTTGTCCTTGCGCGCCATCTCGTTCTTGGCGAACCAGATCCCGTACAGCGACCTGTTCTTGACATAGATGTCCGACTCCTTGGAGTTCACGTACTTGGCGTAGGGCTTGCCTTCCTCCTTGGATCTCAGCGTCCTGGCTCCGAAGGCGATGACCCTTCCGCTCACGGAATGGATCGGGAAGACCACGCGGTCGTAGAACCGGTCGCGCAGCCTGTTGTCCGGATCGTAGGCGGCGCACAGTCCCGTCTCAAGGAGATACTCGTCCTTGTAGCCGGCGGCCTTCGCGGCGTCCGTCAGCGCATGACGGCTGGACGGAGCCCAGCCAAGCCCGTATTTCTCGATCGTCGAATCCTCCAGACCTCTGGAGTGGAAATATTCAAGGCCCACGGCCCGCCCCTCCCCGGAGCGAAGCTGCTCCTTGAAGAAATCGCCGGCATATTCAGAGACAAGCAGAAGGCTCTCGTTCCGCTGACGGTTCGCTATGTCTTCCGCAGTCTCCTCTTTCTCAACCACTTCGATGTTGTATTTCTTGGCGAGGTACCGCAGCGCCTCGACGTAGGACAGGTGCTCGTAGTCCATGATGAACCCTACGGCGGATCCTCCCTTGTGGCAGCCGAAGCAGTAGTACTGTCCCTTCGACGGGATGATATGGAATGAAGGAGTCTTCTCGTTGTGGAACGGACAGCATGCCCAAAGGTCGGCCCCGCGCCTGCGAAGAGTCACGAAGTCGCCTATCACCTCCTCAATCCGAGCGGTGTCAAGGATTTTCTGTACCGTTTCCTGAGGGATCATATTCGTTAGTCCACCTTTGTGTAGTCAACCTCCTTGGCGTCGTCCAGACCCGAAGTCTCGATGATATCCTGGTCCGGCTGAGGCTCCTCACGGGTGTTGAAGCGGATCTCGTACGCCTCCTTAGCCTTGCGGATCCGCCAGGAGGAGATCAATTCGGACACACCGTAGAGCACCAGGAAACTTCCCGCGCAGATGCCCATGATCCTCTCGCCGAACGGGCTGAAGAGCAGGAACGCTCCACCGACCACGGCGCAGACCGACAGGATCAGCGTGCCAAAACCCGTCCCGAGCAGCGACATGGTCCCGGCCAGGGCGAGCAGCTGCAATCCTCCGAAAAGGATCAGCACGATACCGATAAGGGTGATGATGAAACCGGCCACCCATCCCGGATTCAGGAATAGAAGGACACCGATAAGGATGTCCACGACGGCGTTCACCGCCATCAGCGGGAGCAGTCCCTCCTTCTTGTTGCGGATGAGACCATAGACCAAAGAGACAAGTCCCGAGGCGAACAGGAAGGCCGCGACGACCTTCACGACCGTCTCCGAGGCTTCGTTGTCAAAAATCATCACCAGACCTATACCTATGGATGCCAGTGACCTGAGTATGCTGCTGAGCGTGGTTTTGTAGCCAAAAGTAAACATAATGTCATTCCTTAATATAATACAACCACAAATTTACGCAAAAAATGCTATATTCGTGCCTATGTTTTTCGATACACATAATCATAGCCAATTCTCGTTCGACGGAAGCGGGACAACTGTAGGGAAAAGTGCTGTGGCGGCGGCGGAAAAAGGACTCGGAGGAATTTGTTTCACAGACCATTGCGATTTTTACGTTCCGCAGATGAAGGAACGGTTCGAACCGATCGTGAGCGAGGTCTTCGACATAGACGCCCAGCAGGCGGAGATCGACAGGGTGAACGGCCTGATTGCCGAAGGAGGGCTGGGGAAGAGCGTCCCTAGGAAATTCAGGATATTCAAAGGAATGGAGCTCGGACTCGGGGAAAAGAACCACGAACAGACAAGGGAATGCCTCTCAAGCCACAAGTTCGACCAGATCATCGCGTCGGTCCACTACATTGAGGACACCGACCCTTATTTCGGGCCGTACTACAAGGGAAAGAACTGGAAGGAAGCCTACGGCCGCTACCTTGAGACCCTGCTCAGGGAGATGAGATGGCTCGGGGACTTTGACATAATGGGACACTTCGACTATGTGGCCCGCTACGCCCCGTACCCTAAGGAGAGCGTGCTGTACCGGGACTTCCCGGGGCTGTTCGACGAGATCTTCAAGTACCTTATCGAGAACGGCAAGGGATTGGAGATCAACACCAAGACCTACAAGTCCTACGGACTGAGGACTCCGCAGCTGGACAGGGATCTGCTGATCAGGTACATGGAGCTTGGAGGCGAGATCATCAGCCTCGGATCGGACTCCCACGCACCGGAGCAGGTCGGACACAAGTTCGACTACTTCGCACAGTATGTGAAGATGTTCGGATTCCGCAGGCTGGCCCATTTCGAAGGCCGCCGGCTCAAGATGGTGACAATCTAGGAAGCTATCTCGCAAAGGAACTTGATCCTGACAAGACGGATCTCCATCTCCTCGTAGTCGGAGCCAAGCACCTTGACCGCCTCCTCCACAGAGTCCGAGGTCGCCTCGTTCTTGAAATACGCGTAGATGTCGTCAACCACGTCATCATCAATCGCCTGGCTGATGTAGTAGTTCAGATCCAGCTTCGTGCCGAAGGAGACGATCCCCTCGATCTCTCCCACCAGATCGTCAAGCTCAAGCCCCTTGGCCTCGGCGATGTCCTCAAGAGACATCCGCCTGTCGATGCTCTGGATAATGAATATCTTGTCGGCGGATTTGGTCGGAGCCGACTTGACGACAAAGTCCTCCGGCCTCGTGATGTCGTTCTCATCGACATACCGGCGGATCAGATCGAGGAACTCCTTGCCGTACTTCCTCGCCTTTCCCTCTCCGACACCCTGGCAGTTGTGCAGCTCCTCGTAGGTGATCGGATAGAGGATCGACATGTCCTCCAGCGCCGGATCCCCGAAGATGATCCACGGCTGTAGATTCAGCTTTCTGGACAAGTCCTTCCTGAGACTCTTGAGCATGGACAGGAGAGCCGCGTCCCCTCCGCCTCCCTTGGATCCCGGAGAAGGAGTCTCGTCGTCATCATCGTCATCGGAAGCGTTCCTGTCGGCGGCCTTGTCCTCGACAAGAAGTATCTCATAAGGGCTGCTGTAGAACTCCTCGCCCTTTCGTGTCACATAGATAAGGCCATAGCTCTCTATCTCCTTCTCCAGCAGATGAAGGATGAGTCCCTGGTGGATCACGGCGCACCAGAAGCTCACGCTATGCCCGCTGCCCGAACCGAACAACGGGAACGTGTCGTGACGGTAGGACTTTATCATCGCGTTGGTCTGGCCGGCGAGGACAGAGGCCAGATGCTCGATCTTGAAATGCTCCGGCAAGGACTTTATCAGCCTGATCACCAGACTCATCTCCTTGCGCCCGTCAAATGTCGGCTTAGGGTTGACACAGTTGTCGCACATGCAGCAGTTGCCGGCCAGATAGTCCTCGCCGAAGTAGTTCAGGAGCATCCTCCTGCGGCACATGCTGGATTCGGCGTAGGCGACGGTGTCCATCAGCAGCTGGCGGCCTATCTCCTGCTCGGATACCGGCTTACCCTGCATGAACTTCTCCAGCTTGCGGATGTCCTTGTAGCTGTAGAACGTGATGCACTCGGCGTTCTCGCCGTCTCTGCCGGCCCTTCCGGTCTCCTGATAATAGCCCTCGATGCTTTTCGGGATGTCGTAGTGGATGACAAAGCGCACGTCGGGCTTGTCAATGCCCATCCCGAACGCGATTGTCGCCACGATGACCTCCACGTCCTCCATCAGGAACCGGTCCTGATTCTCGGCACGGGTCTTGGCGTCCAGTCCGGCATGGTAAGGAAGCGCACGTATTCCGTTGATATTCAAAAGATTCGCCACCTCCTCAACTTTCTTGCGGCTCAGGCAGTAGATGATCCCGGACTTGCCACGGTGCTGCTTGATGTACCTGATGATGTCCTTGTCGGGACTGACCTTCTCTCGAACCTCGTAGTAAAGATTCGGCCTGTTGAAAGAGGACTTGAAAACCGTCGCGTCCATGATCCCGAGGTTCTTCTGGATGTCATTCTGCACCTTCGGGGTGGCCGTGGCGGTCAGCGCTATGATCGGAGCGCGCCCTATCGTCTGCACCATGTCCCTGATCCTTCTGTACTCCGGTCTGAAATCATGCCCCCACTCGGAGATGCAATGAGCCTCGTCCACGGCGTAGAATGAGATGTTCACCTCCTTGAGAAGCTCCACATTCTCCTCCTTGGTCAGGGATTCAGGCGCGACATAAAGCAGTTTGGTCACTCCTGACAGCACATCGGCCCGGACCTCCTGGATCTGAGCCCTGTTCAAGGATGAATTCAGGAAATGCGCCACCCCGTTCTGCTCCTCCACGAAGCCTCTTATCACGTCCACCTGATTCTTCATCAGCGCGATCAGAGGGGAGATCACGATGGCTGTGCCGGGCATGACCAAGGCCGGCAACTGGAAGCACAGAGACTTACCGCCGCCGGTCGGCATGAGCACAAACGTGTCGTTGCCACCCAGAAGGTTCCGGATGATCCTCTCCTGATCTCCCTTGAAGGAATCAAAGCCGAAGAATTCTTTCAACTTGGAATTCAGCAATGACGAATCGATTTCCATAGAATTTCCTAATTATTTCTAAAAATAGTGATTGTTTTCGGGATAAACAAGCATTTTACTTCTTTATGGTAAATAAGTCAATTATTTTTGCGATATTTGCATGCCTTCCACCCAAGGCGGAAAACCCGGGACACGAAAGGGAGGTCACATTGCAGAATCGGTTTTGACAACTTATTAATTAGTAATATTTATGAAAACAATCAAAATGTTGGCGGCAGCCGCCATGCTTCTTTCAGCGGTAGCTTGCAATTCCGGCAACACCGGAGCAAAGGTCGACGGAGCGGACAGCACCGCTGTCGCCGAGGCCGTAAAGCCTGTTAATCCTAAGGCACTCCTTCCTTCAAAGGCAAGCGTTGACTCTGTCAGCTACCTCCTCGGCATCCAGCTCGGATCCATGATCAAAGGTTACCATCTGGGCGAGCTCAACTTCAACATGCTCAAGAAGGGAGCCGCTGATTTCGTAGCATCAAAGGGAAGCCCTCGCGACACTGACTTCGTAAAGCAGTTCAAGGTCAACCCTGAGGATATGAACCGCATCATGAACGAGTTCATCGAGAAGAGGGCTGAATATGTCGGCGCTATCAACAAGGCAGAGGAAGCCAAATTCCTTGAGGCCAACAAGAAGAAGACCGGCGTACAGGTTACCGAGAGCGGTCTCCAGTACATCATCAAGGAGGCAGGAAGCGAGGTTAAGCCTAACAACTCCAAGGACACTGTCTTTGTTCACTACAAGCTCGCCCTCAAGGACGGCACGGTGATCGAGGAAGTCGCTCTTGAGCAGCCGGCTGTAATGCTCATGCTCAACAGGGTGATCCCGGGATGGACCGAGGGTCTCCAGCTCATCGGTGAAGGCGGAAAGGCCACATTGTTCGTTCCTTCAGAGCTTGGCTACGGCGAGCGCGGAAGCAACGGCATTGATCCTTACTCCACCCTCGTGTTCGACATTCAGCTCGATTCCGTAAAGCATTTCGTCGAGCCGGTACAGGAGAACAAGTAGTCCTGCAAAGGCAGAAATAATCAAAACCTGCTTTGCGCCGCAAACGCCAAGCAGGTTATTTTTTGAAGGTTGCTTAGAACATCACATCATGGCAGCATTGGAAATAGAAGGAAAAATCAGGCAGAAGCTAGCCAAGCAGACAGGGCAGAGCGCCAAAGGAGCTTGGACAAAGCAGGATTTCGTGGTGGAGTACCAGGACGGGAACTATCCGGCAGAGGTGTGCTTCACGGCATTCGGCAATGACAAGGTGGCCGATCTGGACAAGTACCAGGCGGGAGATTCCGTGAAGGTGGCTTTCAATCTTAGAGCCAGGGAATATAACGGGCGCTGGTACAATGACGTACGTGTCTGGAGGCTCTCTCCGGCGGGACAGGAGGCTCCGCAGGCCGCCCGTCAGCCGCAGCAGAGCTACGGCCCGGCTCCACAGCCAGGCTATGGCGCCCAGCCTCAGGCGGCTCCGGCTCCGACAATCGACGACCTGCCGGCGGACAATCCTGACAACGACCTGCCGTTCTAAGAACGAGGAATCCGGCAAACCTGCCGGACAACTGACCGCCGAAGCGCCGTTGGATCAGCGACCGGAGACATCGATCCATTTGATGTCGGGGTCACGCCGCCACCAGGTGAGCTGCTTCTTGGCGTAATGACGAGTGTTCCTTTGGATGAGACGCACAGCCTCTTCCAAAGGAATCTTATTATCAAGATATTCAAAGACTTCCTTGTAGCCGACGGTCTGCAGTGCCTGGCAGTTCCTGTACGGCAGCAAGGAGCGCGCCTCCTCGACAAGCCCCTCATCCATCATATTCAGCACCCTGCGGTCTATTCTTGAATATAATTCCTCGCGCGGACGCGTCAACCCGACTTTCTCGATCTGAAAGGACCGGCTCCGCCTGCCACCCGTCTTGAAAGAGGAGAACGGCCTCCCCGAAACGATGCAGACCTCCAAGGCGCGGATCACCCTCTGGCTGTTGCGGATGTCGATTTGTGAATATGTCAGCGGATCCTTGGAGCGCAGCTCCTCCGCAAGGGTCTCCACGCCCTCCTCGCCAAGACGCTTCCACAGCTCCGCGCGCAGACCAGGATCCCCGTCCGGAAGATTGTCAAGCCCGTTGCAGACAGCGTCGATGTAGAACATCGAGCCGCCGGTCATCACCAAGGTCTCGTGTCCCTCCTCAAACAGCCTCTCGGCCAAGGCAACGGCGTCAAGCTCATAGTCACCGGCGGTGTAGGCCTGCGTGACCGGCACGGTCTGGATGAAATAATGCTTCACGGCGGCAAGCTGTGAAGCGCTCGGGACGGCGGTCCCGATGGACATATTCATAAAGATCTGACGAGAGTCGCAGGAGATCACCGGGGAGCCATATTCCAAAGCCTTCGAAATGCTGTAGTCAGTCTTTCCCACAGCAGTAGGGCCTAAGATGATGAGAAGCCGCCGGGACATCGAGGATTCCGTCTGTTCTTTAATTGTTTGATTATCAGATGTTCAGATCTTCAGTTCCGTCAAAGACGATCTTGCCGTCCTCGTCGTCGTCCTCCTCCTCTTCATCGCTGTCGTCATCGTCGGCACCGGCTGATCCGTCGGCGTCATCGTCGTCATCCGATCCCCAGTCAGGCTTCTGTCCAGGAAGATGCCTCTGAGAATCAGGCAGATCCTCGAAAGCGACATAGCCGTTCTCAAACTCGATAGGGTTCGGTCCCTTGGAATCCACGATGGAAGGAGAGCATTCCGCTCCCTCTTCCTCCCCCTCGAACGTGACGATCACGCTCTTCCTGTTCGGGACATCGTAGAAGTACAGGAACGAGGCGACTCCGGACTTGACGGCCTGAGCCACCGTCACATTGTCAACCGTGCCGCTTCCAAGGTCAAACAGACCATAACGGGCCACTACTCCGCCGCCCGCGTCCAATGCCTTGAACATTATCAGTTGATCCTGCGGAAATTCCATGTCCGCGCGCATCTGCTTGTGGAATTCATAAAGGGTAGTCTCACCCCCCATCTCATAGACACGATAGAATCCTTTGATTCCGGCAAGTGTCACCCTGTACTTGTAAAGCATAAATATTCTTGATTCAAAACCTTCTCAAAATTACAAAATTTCCCGTTCCGTTGCAAAATTATGTGAAAAACGCTAATTTCGTGTCTCAGGAACGAGCGGCTCCGACGCTTCGACAAGCCCGGTGGCCGGATTCAGCAAGCGTTACAGAACAAGTTGGTAGTCTTTGAGGATTACTTATTATGGAGACACCAGAAAACATCATCCGAGACTCCTACAGGAGCATCTCCGGACCGGCTGAGGGGCTGTTCAAAGACAACGGCAGCCGCTTCATCTCATTCGCTTTTCCTGTCGAGACGGAAGATGAGGTCAAGAGTATCGTAGGTGACCTCAAGAAAAAATACCACGACGCGCGACATCATTGCTACGCCTACCGCCTGGGCTATCTCGGGGACAGGTTCAGGGCCAACGACGACGGGGAGCCTTCCTCCTCCGCCGGCAGACCCATTCTCGGACAGATCGACTCCAAGGGACTCAGCGACGTACTGGTGGTCGTGGTACGCTACTTCGGCGGGATCAAGCTCGGCGTCCCCGGGCTTATCAGGGCCTACAAGACATCCACGGCGGAGGCACTCGAAAAAGCGGGAAGCGTGGAGAAGGTAGCCGGGAAATGGTTCCAGGTCTCCTTCGGCTACGAGGCGATGAACAGCGTGATGAAGATCCTGAAAGACATGGATCTGCGGCAGCAAGGCCAGAATTTCGGCTCCGAATGCTCGCTCCGGACATGGGTGCGCCTGTCCGCGGAGAATGATTTCCGGTCAAGAATGGAGAAAGTTGAGAATTGTCACATAAACGAACTTTAAAACATAAGATTATGCCTAAGAGTCTAATTTCTATCCAGGATTTCTCCAAGGAAGAAGTCCTTCACATCCTTGAGGTCGCCAAGGAGTTCGAGGCCGACAGAGAGCAGAATTTCCTTGCCGGCAAGGTCATCGCCTGCCTGTTCTTCGAGCCATCGACAAGGACGAGGCTGTCCTTTGAGGCCGCTGTCAACAGACTCGGCGCCAGAGTGATCGGCTTCCCGGACAACCGCAACACCAGCCAAAGGAAGGGAGAGACCCTGGAGGACACGATAAAGATTGTGTCTAACTATGTGGACATGATCGTGATGAGGCATCCGCAGGCCGGAGCCGCCGACATCGCCGCCTCCGTGGCATCTGTGCCGGTCATCAACGCCGGCGACGGAGCCAACCAGCATCCTTCCCAGACCCTGCTCGACCTCTATGCGGTCCAGAAGACCCAAGGCAGACTCGACGGACTGACAGTGAATATGGTCGGAGACCTCAAGTATGGCCGCGCCGTCCATTCCCTCGTGGAGGCGCTGCGCTGGTTCGACCCGCGCTTCATATTCACATCTCCTGAGGAGCTGAACATGCCGAAGAAGTATCTTGAGATGCTTGACCATGAAGGAATTGACTACAGGCAGACGGACAGGATCGAGGACGGACTCGACGAGTGCGACATCCTCTACATGACCAGAGTCCAGCAGGAGAGGTTCCCTGACCAGGAGGAATATGACAAGGTGAAGGATGTCTACAGGCTCACGGCCTCCATGCTAGGCGGAGTGAAGCCTAACATGAAGATCATGCATCCGCTCCCGAGGGTCAACGAGATCTCCACTGACGTTGACGACACCCCGTACGCCTACTACTTCCAGCAGGCAGGAGGAGGGATGTACGTCCGGATGGCGATAATCTCCTACCTTCTCGGGTACCGGTAGCGCTGATTTCCGGCATTTCGCCCGATTTTGTGCCAAAAATTGGGTAAATCCTTTTAATTTGTCTATCTTTACCGCGAAATCAGTTTTGATTTTAAACCGCTTGTTTTAATAATACTTTGAAACCATAATGGACATGAAAAAAGTACACGTTTTCAACGCCGGCCCATGCCTGCTTCCGCAGGTGGCCATCGACAATGCCATTGAGGCCCTCAAGGATTTCAAGGGCACAGGTGTCTCTGTTCTCAGCATCTCCCACCGCACAAAGGAGTGGGACGCGACTATGGACGAGTGCCGCGCACTCTGGAGAGAGCTTCTGAATATTCCCGAGACACACGAGATCGTGTTCCTCGGAGGCGGTGCGTCTTTGCAGTTCCTCTATGTGGCTATGAACTACCTTGAGAAGAAGGCCGCCTATCTTGAGACAGGTGTCTGGGCGAAGAAAGCCCTCAAGGAGGCCAAGGGAATCGGCGAGGCCTACGCTCTCGCAAGCTCGGCTGACAAGAACTACTCTTACATTCCTAAGGGATACGAGATTCCTACGGACATCGACTATTTCCACATCACCACGAACAACACCATCTACGGCACCGAGATCAAGGAGGACATCGACTGCCCTGTTCCTCTGATCGCCGACATGTCATCCGACATTATGAGCCGTCCTGTGGACGTGAGCAAGTACGATCTCATCTACGGTGGCGCGCAGAAGAACGTAGGTCCTGCCGGCGTGATCTTCGCGATCATCAGGAAGGACTCTCTCGGAAGGGTTTCAAGGTACCTCCCTGCGATGCTTGACTACCGCAACCACATCGAGAAGCTGTCTATGTACAACACCCCTCCTGTATTCTCCATCTTTATGATGAACGAGACCCTCAAGTGGCTCAAGAGCATCGGTGGAGTTCCTGCCATCCAGAAGATCAACCAGCGGAAGGCTGACCTTTTATATTCAGAGATAGACCGCAACCCTCTGTTTGTCGGCACCGCCGCGAAGGAGGACCGCTCGCTGATGAATGTCTGCTTCGTTATGGCCCCTGGCTACGAGGCTCTTCAGGACGAGTTCCTGGCGTTCGCCAAAGAGCGCGGAATGATCGGCATCAAGGGTCACCGCTCGGTCGGAGGCTTCAGGGCTTCCCTCTACAACGCCTGCACCGTCGAGGACGTTCAGGCCCTTGTTGATTGTATGAAGGAATTCGAGGAACTTAAGAAATAACTCATTATGAAGATATTAGTCGCAACACAGAAGCCTTTCTCAGCGGCGGCTGTCGCCGGGATCAAGGAGATTGTCACAGCGGCAGGACACGAGTTCGCCGCTCTTGAGAAATACGCCGACGCTTCGGAGCTCATCGCCGCCGTCGCTGACGTGGACGCTCTTATCATCCGTTCCGACAAAGTCACAGCCGAAGTGCTTGACGCAGCGAAACAGTTGAAGATCGTTGTCCGTGCCGGAGCCGGTTATGACAACGTTGACCTCGCCGCGGCAACCGCGCACAACGTGGTCGTGATGAACACTCCGGGACAGAACTCCAACGCTGTCGCAGAGCTTGCCATCGCCATGATGATCTATATGTGCCGCAACCAGTTCACCCCTGCCACCGGATCCGAGATCCAGGGCAAGAAGGTCGGAATCCAGGCCTTCGGCAACGTGGGCCGCCTGGTCGGCAAGAAGGCCGAGGCTCTGGGAATGAGCGTCATGGCCATCGACCCGTTCATCCCTGCGGAGAAGATCCGCGAGGCCGGAGCCGAGCCTGCCGATTCGCTTGAGCACATGTACGCATCCTGCGACTTCATCTCCGTGCATATTCCTGCCACCCCTCAGACCATCGGTTCGATCGGCTACGACCTGATCACCAAGATGCCTAAGGGAGCCTGTCTGGTGAACACCGCCCGCAAGGAGGTCATCGACGAGGCCGGACTGGAGAAGGCTCTTGAGGAAAGGACTGACCTTAAGTACATTACCGACGTAGCCCCTGACAACTACGCCGCACTGAAGGAGAAGTTCGGCGTACGCATCTTCGCCACTCCTAAGAAGATGGGCGCGCAGACCGCCGAGGCCAACATGAACGCAGGCCTTGCTGCCGCTCGCCAGATTGTGGACTTCTTCGCCACAGGCAACACCCGTTTCCAGGTCAACAAGTAATTTATGAATATTCAGATGGCACCACTGCCTTTGCACTGGTGCCATCTATTCCAAAAGCCGTTCAGGCTGCCTGAAAGAGATTCTTCCAGGCACATTGGAATATTCATTCAACATTTTTCCAAGAATATTATGGTAAGAGTAAAACCGTTCGCGGCGATCAGGCCGCCGAAAGATATTGTGACAGAGGTGGCAGCCCCGCCTTATGACGTGCTTAACTCCGAAGAGGCCAAGGAGATGGCCGGAGAGAAATCCCTCCTCCACATCACCAAGCCGGAGATCGACTTCAATCCCATCCTTGAGGATCACGACCCTAAGGTCTATGACGAGGCCGTGAAGAATTTCAAGGAGTGGCAGAAGAAGGGTTGGCTCAGGCGCGACCCTAAGGAGTGCTACTACGTCTATGCCCAGACCATGGAAGGCCGCACACAGTACGGACTCGTTCTCTGCGCCCACACGGATGACTACGCTTCCGGCAAGATCAAGAAGCACGAGCTCACCCGCAAGGACAAGGAGGATGACAGAATGGTTCACGTACGCATCCAGAACGCCAACATCGAGCCGGTGTTCTTCGCCTACAAGGACAACCACGTGCTGAACGAGATTGTGGCCCAGACCGTCAAGAAGGCTCCGGAATACGATTTCATCGACGAGAACAAGTTCGGCCACAAGTTCTGGGTGATCGATGACGACAAGACCATCGACCAGATTACAAGGCTTTTCCAGAACGATGTTGACGCTTTCTATGTTGCTGACGGTCACCACCGTACAGCAGCAGCCGCTCGAGTCGGAGCCGAGAAGAGGGCTCAGAACCCGAACCACACCGGAGACGAGGAGTACAACTTCTTTATGGCCGTGTGCTTCCCTGAGAGCCAGCTGAAGATCCTGGACTACAACCGTGTCGTAAAGGATCTGAACGGTCTTTCCAAGGAACAGTTCATCGCCGCTCTTGAGGAGAACTTCACGGTCCGCGAGATGGGTAAGGAAATCTACCACCCTGACCATCTGCACAACTTCTCGATGTACCTTGACGGGAAGTGGTACTCTATGGAGGCTCTTACTGGCCGGTACGACGACAAGGATCCGATTGGAGTCCTGGATGTCACGATCCTCTCGAACCTCGTACTTGACAAAGTGCTTGGAATCAAGGATCTGCGCACGGACAAGAGAATTGATTTCGTAGGTGGAATCAGAGGCCTTGGCGAGCTGAGCCGCAGGGTTGACAGCGGTGAGATGAAGGTCGCCTTTGCGCTTTACCCTGTCTCTATGCAGCAGCTCATCGACATCGCCGACACCGGCAACATCATGCCTCCGAAGACGACGTGGTTCGAGCCGAAACTCCGTTCCGGCCTCGCCATCCACACTCTCGACTAGAAGCATCACGACCTTACACGGCCTGGCCACCAGGTCAGCCTTGCGGCCCGGTCGCCGAGTCTTTCGTAGTGACCTACAAGCCAGTACAGAAACGCACCGACACAAGGACTGAGGCGGCCACGCCAGAAGGTCGACTAATTATGAATTCAAAATCAGCGTTATCCTTCCGCCCGACCGACGGAAGGATAATTGTTTTACCGCCCCCCGACAGAGCGTCTCCCATCGGAATACGACCAGTAGACTTCCGGTGGCAATGCGGAAAAGCCTCGGATGTTATCCGGTAGTTGAGTAATCATTAAGAAGAGCGCCTAAGAGGCAGCACCCCGAATAGCACTTTTTACGAAACACGTTCAGCCCAAAGGGCTTTGGGGGCCAGTGGAAGCATGAGTGTGTTGAAAAAGTAGAGAGAAAAGATGAGAGTTATTCAACATATTCATTGATTGGCGGCATTCAGTCGCGTTTGTACCTGAACGTGTTTTGTAGAGCTCCGGTTGCCAAGGCTACCGTGTATTTCTAACCATGCCTGAAGTTCCTAATTGTCCATTTTGTCTTTGAACAAGAACTTAGTAATCCTTAAAAAATAAGTAGACAGATGCAAGAATCCGGTATAGAGGGATTTTGTAAAGGTAAATTGCCTGAATGTGGCAAACACTCGGGCTTTGGTTTGACAACAATACGGGTGACTTATGAAAACCATTAACAAGGCGACGCTGGTTCTGGCCGGACTGTTGGCCTTCTGCGCGTCGGCGTCTGCACAGAAAAGCCAGAATTTCAAGACTCACGAGATTCGCGTGGGAATCTCCCCTGTTCCTTTCTGGGCCACTTTGGGAGGATTCGAAGACCGGGAAAGGAAAGGTGTTCTGGAGGAGATCTACGGCGACAAGGAAGGCAAATCGCGCGTATTCCCGCTGCTCAGCATTTCCTACAACCACTATCTCAAAAACTGGTTCTCGCTGAACACCAGACTTTCTTACTCAGGCCGGTACAACTACATCTACACCGGAGCAGACTCTCATGTGGACCATCTTGAGATCGATCCGGTAATCAGCATCATGGAGGTGGCACAATTCACCTACATGAGGAAAGAGAAAGTCAGGCTGTACTCAGGCGTAGGACTGGGCATCAGCACGCTTTACGGGTCTTTAATCCCGGCGATACAGTTCACGTTCTTCGGAGTCTCCTTCGGAAAGAAGGTCTTCGGCTTCGTGGAGACCGGAGGTGGAACAGAGTACTTCTCGGTTCACGGAGGAATTGGCTACAGGTTTTAGGCGGCGCGCGATGACTGAAAGCTCATCATCGGAACCAGCCGGCGGTAAAGAATAAGCCGCCTCGGAATTGGCTAAGATGTAATTATTTGACTACAAATTAAATTCAGAAAGCAATGAAAAGGTACATAATCCCCATCCTGCTTGGCACAATCATATTCAACGGCTGCAGGAAGGATGACAATTGGCCGACGGCTGAGGAGAGGCTGAATAACGGAGCGAAGGAGCTTTTCCGCAAGACCGTCTCCGAAGCCGTGAACGCTGTTGAGTTCTGCGAGGCGTTCCAGGACTATCTCGACGCTCCTGGTGATGATAAGATCCTGGATAAGTACAAGGATATAAGGAAAACCGTCTCTCAGGTCGGCGATAATGCCTACGAAGTGTCAGGTTACGGGGGGCTGTACGGAAAGTTCAGCACAAACGGATTGTCAATGAAAGCCAAGGAAGGAATTATGGTCATGGACATCAACAAGGGTTCATTGACAGTCACTTGCGTCGAAAAGGACGAATGGGAGATCAGATCTCGAAACGGGAATTCGATCTTCGACTTCGACGAGGGCATCAACTACTTCGCAACCTACAGGAAAGCGGCCTCGGACAAGCACAGGGCCGACATTACCATCAAAGGGAAATTGACCAGCAGGAGCGGGGACACAAACGGCTACAGCGCCAAGTTCGGATCTGACGGGATCATTGAATATTTCGGCGGGAATGCCTACTCTGGAATATTCAAGATGACAACCTTCGACAACAAAGGCAGCCGGCTTGATGATTATTCCCTCAGGCTCTGACAAGGCCTGCCTCGGGCTGGAGGGCGGCCAAGGAAGTGTCCGCGCCTTGAGCATCAGAGCCGCCAAGGGAGTTTTTGTCGCACATCCTTAAGTTTATACGGAATATTTATTAATTTTGCATTGCGGCTCCTTTGCCGGCGGCAAAAAAACAAGTCGACCGTATTTTGGTGGCAGACTTATTCGGTGAAAGGTACCGCGTGAAGACTGAACACAATAAACATCAAGGATATGCACATCGCGATCGCAGGCAACATAGGCAGTGGCAAGACCACGCTGACAAAGATGCTGGCAGCCCACTACGGCTGGACTCCGAAGTTCGAATCGGTTGACTTCAACCCTTACCTTTCAGATTTTTACGCGGACATGGAGCGCTGGTCGTTCAACCTTCAGGTCTATTTCCTGAACAAAAGGTTCAAGGATGTCGTGGACATCTCAAGATGCGAGGATGTCATCATCCAGGACAGGACGATCTACGAGGATGCCCGCATTTTCGCCCCGAACCTTCACGACATGGGGCTTATGAGCACGAGGGACTTCGAGAACTACTCGGATCTTTTCGACCTCATGATGTCGCTGGTCAGCAAGCCGGATCTGCTGATCTACCTGAAATCAACGATTCCAAACCTGGTCGCGCAGATCCAGAAAAGAGGTCGGGAATATGAGAGCAGCATCCGCATCGACTATCTCACGGGCCTCAACAAGCGCTATGACGAGTGGATCTCCAAATACGACGGGCATCTTCTGGTCATCGATGTGGACAACATCAAATTCGAGAACCGTCCGGAGGATTTCCAGACAGTCACCGACAAGATCGACGCGGAACTTTTCGGACTGTTCCCGGAGGTCAGACAGATCAACGAATAATAAATCCAAACAAATATGTCAGCTACAAGACCGACAATCATCGAGTTCGTGGAGAAGTACACTCACGAATTCTCATCACACGTGTTCCTCCGCGAGAAGGTGGACGAAAAGTGGACCGAAACATCATTCGAGCAGACCCGCAAGGAAGGCTACCGCATCGCGGCCGGCCTGATGGCCATGGGACTCAACAAGGGCGAGAGGGTCTCTCTCCTTTCAGAGGGAAGGAACATGTGGATCCTTTCCGAGTTGGGAATCCTCTACGCCGGCGGCGTGAGCGTCCCGCTCTCCATCAAGCTTGAGGAAAGCAACGACCTGACTTTCAGGATCCAGCATTCCGAGTCCAGGTTCGTGATCGTTTCCGGCCAGCAACTCCCTAAGATCCGCAGGATAATCTCCCAGCTGGACTGCGTGGAGAAGGTCATCGTGCTGGACGATGTCCCTGCGGCAAACGCCAAGGAGGTCTCGATGGAATGGGTACAGGCCCTCGGCGACAGCTACCTGTTCGGCCACAAGGCCGAGTTCGAGGAACGCTACAAATCCGTACAGCCGGATGACTACGCCACGATCAGCTACACTTCCGGCACCACAGCCGACCCGAAGGGTGTTCTTCTGACCCACCGCAACTACACGGCGAACGTGGAGCAGGCTCATTCGGTGATCGGAGTGAAACCCGACTCCACGATGCTTATCATCCTGCCTCTGGACCACTGCTTCGCCCACGTGGCCGGCTTCTACACGATGATGTCCTACTGCAGCAGCATCGCCACAGTTCCTGTCGGAGCCAATCCGCTGGCGACGCTCAGGAATATTCCTATAGCGATCAAGGAGATCCGTCCGCACGTGATGCTGTCGGTTCCCGCTCTGGCGCGCAACTTCAAGAAGAACGTCGAGACCACGATCCACAAGCAGGGGCCGAAGGTCGAGAAGCTCTACAACTACGCCCTCAACCTCGCGATCTCCTACAACAAGGAGTACTACAACCGCGGCGGTTTCCTCCAGCTGTGGAAGAAGCCTCTGATGGCCTTGTTCGACAAGATCATATTCAAGAAAGTCAGAGAGGGATTCGGCGGCAGGATGGAGTTCTTCGTGGGCGGCGGCGCGCTTCTGGACATCGAGCTTCAGAGGTACTTCTGCGCCATCGGCATTCCTATGTTCCAAGGCTACGGCGTGTCCGAGGCGACCCCTATCATCTCCGCCAACTCGACCGGCCATGCGATGTTCGGCTCTTCGGGCCGTGTCGTGAAGCCGCTTGACATCAAGATCTGCGACGACAACGGCAAGGAGGTTCCGCTCCGCACGAAGGGCGAGATTGTGGTCCGCGGCGAGAATGTGATGGCTGGCTACTGGAAGAACCCTCAAGGGACGGCGGAGGCTCTGCGCGACGGGTGGCTGCACACCGGTGACATGGGCTACATGTATGATTCTGAATATCTTTACGTAGTTGGCCGCTTCAAGTCCCTGCTGATCTCATCGGACGGCGAGAAGTACAGCCCGGAAGGTTTCGAGGACTCGCTCACCGACGGCTCGAAGTACATCGAGCAGGTCATCCTGCACAACAACCAGGATCCTTACACGATCGTCCTGATCGTTCCGGCGAAGGATGCCCTCAAGGAATATGTCTCCTCGAAGGGTCTGGATCCAGCCTCACGCGAGGGCAAGGAGGAGATGCTGAGAAAGATTCAGGAGGAGATCGACTCTTACAAGAAGGGCGGATCTCACGGCGGAATGTTCCCGGAGAGGTGGCTTCCTGCCGCCGTGGCTGTGCTGCCTGAGCCGTTCACCGAGCAGAACGGATTGGTCAACAGCACGATGAAGATTGTCCGCGGCAAGGTCGAGAAGCACTACGCCGACCGCATCGAGTACGCCTACACCGCCGATGGCAAGAACCTCCTCAACGAGAAGAACATCGAAAGCCTGTAGCCCCATTGCCGGTCGCCGAGTTCCCGGTCACTGAGCCTGTCGAAGTGACTGAGTCTGAAGGGAGCATCACAAGACACAATGACGCCAGCACAGGCGAAGCACCAGCGTGAAAAGCCGTGAAATGTAACCGGATCGAAAATGCAATCGTCTGCAAAACCACAAGTTTCCAAGCCACATCATTCCAATTGCAGATATTTGACACTTCGAGTGTATTATTAGCAAAACAATTCGTATATTGAAGCCGTAAGCGCCATCGCCGCCAAGAAACACCCAAAAACATGTGAACATGAAGCTAAGCATTCTGACCGTTATCACCCTCCTGCTTTTCGCCGGAGCGCCGGCTTTCGCCCAGATCCCTGAGCTGGAGCGACCTCAGGTGACCCCACCTTCCCCGGAAGCCGCGGAACTCACGAAATACATCACCTACCCAGTGAACCTGAGCAACGGCCTAGTACAGACGAGCATCCCGCTCTACGAGATAGTGGACGGAGACATCCGGATTCCGATAACCCTGAACTATCACGCCTCCGGCCTGAAGCCGAATATGAGGTCAGGCCACTGGCTGGGCGACGGATGGAGCCTCTCCACGGGGCCGTCCCTGTCCAGGACGATCAACGGGGTAGCCGACGAGATAAACAACAATCCGAATATGCCGCTCGGCGGGCGGCGGCACAATATGCTGGAGGCAAAATGGCTACGAGGGTGGAGGGCAAATACTCCTCAGTGGCAATGAAATCTTCGGTCAGGAAAGAAGTACAGAAAGAAATGATTAGGGCTGGAGTAAATCCAGCCGGGAAAGCCGGAGGAAGAAAAGTAAAGAAGGAAGTCAATGACCGCATAGCTAATGGCTTGAGGTTCGAATTGTCCATAGCCAATGCGATAAAAGACACGAAAGCCGGAGATGTGGCAGGCGCTATTGCCGCCCATAAGATCAGTCACGTCATATATGACAAGGAGGAATAATGAAACCGTATATTTTAAATAACAAGACACTTGTTGTGGCCGACATATGGCCGGCTTTAATGGTCATAGCGATTTTTGCCATTTCATACAATCTGCTGCTGGAATATGAAAGTACCAAGACAATAGTCTATTATGCTATTTGCATAGCAGTTTTTTTACTTGGAATGCGGCTCTGGCCATCAAGCATTTGAGAAAATATATAAAAAACAAAGAAGTAGTATACTTACGCATTGACAGGGATGGAATTTTTATGAATCAGGACGAACTCTTGGAGACCGTTACGTGGGATCAAGTTGATGAAATTTGCTTTCGCAGAGATGGCAAGTCACCGTCTCTCTTTATCTATCTTTCCGAAGAGATTTGCATCTTCAATCTTGATCCGTTCCTTGATGGAATGAACGTGTATGCGCTTCGCCGAGCCCTCCGTCATTTCTCAGAAAGACAGGATATAGTAAAAAAGCGTGGTGTGATATTATTATAAGATTAATAGAATGAAAAGGTGGATATTTATACTTTCAGTACTACTGTGTGTCCAGCTATGCGGGAATCCCACACGCAGGACGGAGACGGAGCAGGAGACGGACGGAAAGGACAGTTCGTCAGTAGAGAGGGTGTTCATTTCCGACAGGCTTCAAGACTCGTTGGAGAACTTTTTGAAACTGGTTGACACAACCGATTATTGTATTATTTCTAAGGCCCCTGGAAAATATATTCGTCACATAGAATCGGATCATTTTTACAAGGTGGTCACATTATGCTGTTTCACAAACGACAGTGACACAACTGTGAATTTTTATGGAGCAATTGACGGCTTTGTCGGTTTTCCCGCAAGCATCAAAATGCGAAAGGTATTTATAGAAGATATCGCTGCAGGCGCAAAGAGTGTCAACAATACAATTATTGCTGTCAATTCCTATGGCAACATCGCAGTTGGCTCTGTCTTTGACAGTCTGTTTTTGAGTAGTTTGGATTTGGAACTATACTGGTCAACAAGTGTGAGATCGCCGGTCTATTGTGGAAATGTTTTTCCTTTTTTCAAGGAATATATTTACAATGGTGACAATCTGGAATTGGTATTCACTAACGAGAAAAAGGTTGAATATTTAGATACTGTTAAAAATATAAAGGAAGTCTTTCGGTAGTATTATATGTCAATAGAAGTTTATTATATTAACGCCTTCAGCGAGAGGACCGTCACCTATGACCGGAACGGCAACATCCTGTCGCTCACCCGGTACGGGGCGGACACGGCAGTCCCGGAGGAGGCGCTGGCATATTCCTACGACGGCGACCTGTTAAGCGGCGTCTCCAACTCCGGCTCGTCCGGCGGCGGGGGCGCATACACCCACGACGCCAACGGCAATCTGACCCGGGACGGCCTGTCCTGCCTCGACATAGAGTACGACGACCTCAACCTGACAAGCCGGGTCTCCTCCGGAGACACCACCCTCGCGGTGTATGGGCATCTCGCAGACGGCACGAAGATCCGCTCGGTAGACGGCACCGGGAACGGCCTCCAGTACAGAGGCTCCCTGGTCTACACCCAGACCGCTGGCCAGTCAGGATCTCCGATCCTGACCCTCGACTGCGCCCTGACCTCCGCCGGCAGGATAGTCCGCTGGACAGCCGCCGACGGCTCTGTCTCCTACAGATCCCTGATCCACCTCCGCGACCACCTCGGCAGCGTCAGAGCCGTTGTCGACGGCGACACCGGCACCGTCATCGAGGCCAGCGACTACTACCCGTTCGGCAAGCGGATTCCGACACCGGTCACTGAGCCTGTCGCACCCACCTCCCCCAACCGCTGGCTCTTCTCCGGCAAGGAGTCCCAGTCCTTCCTCTCCGCCTCCATCCCGCTCCTCGACTTCGGGGCAAGGATGTACGACCCGACCACCGCCCGATGGACCGCGCAGGACCCACTCGCGGAGAAGTACTACGCCGTCAGCCCGTACGCATACTGCATTGGGAATCCGATATCTCTGTTTGATCCTAACGGGACTGATGTATGGACAGTGGATGCGTTTGGAAACGTCGTGTGGAAAGAGCAAAGCGACACTCATTGCCTTTATTATGTGGACAATGACGGGAATCTCTCCGAGGATTATGTGACAGTCTCTGACAGAAGTATCCTGGATGACCTTACAAAGACTGAGGTCAAGACGGATGGCGGAGCCGAGGTCAGCAGCCATTCATCCAAGACTGGAATCAACGATATGTTCAAGGTGTTCAAATTTGCTTCGGATAAGACTAAGGTCGAATGGGCGATCCACCGCAACTGAGACTCCTACACCATTGGCACAGGTCACAAAACAGACAACGCGGCTTCGTGGGAGGATTATGTCGGCGCAATGCCCAACGCTACAGTTCATTCACATCCAGGTACTTGGCAAGATATGGCAGATGAGATTAATTCTATGGGATACGGAAGTGCTTTCTATAACACAGATCAAACTCACGCCAAACAGGAGATCGATAAGTACGGAAGCAAAGCCCGGATCAATTACGTCTATTTTCCTGTTTCAAGAAGATTGTATAAAGTCGGATACTACAATGCGTCTTTCATAAGAAATATTAAAAACCACAAGGGCTTCTATTTCGGAACATTAAACAAAAAATAGCACAAATGAAAAAGTTGATAATTATACTTACAGCGATTCTGTACGCCCAGATGTGCTGCAATCCCGCACGCAGGACGGTGGCGGAGCAGGAGACTGACAGAAAGGACAGTCCGTCAGTAGAGAGGGTGTTCATTTCCGACAGGCTTCAAGACTCGTTGGAGAACTTTTTGAAACTGGTTGACACCAGCGATGTTTTTATGGTGTGCCTGAAGCCTGGAGTGTATCGTAACAGCGAGGACACGTCTCATAGAAAAGATGTTGTGACAATATCCTTTTGGGTCGATAATAAGGACACGAACGTTATTTTCGCCGGCAGGCACGGGATATCAGCTCCGATCAACGTTGGTACTGGGGCTTGGATCTATAACGAGACCGTAGTAGGGGCCAAGTATGTCAACAAAACCATAATTGTCGTAAACAGCAATGTGGATATTTCCCTGGATTCCATTTTGGACAGTGTGTTTTTGCAGGGTCTGTCTCTTGAATTATATGAGAAGAGAAAAAGTTATGCGTTGGATGTGACAGGCGGCATCGTTCCATATCTAAAGTCATACATTATAAATGGGGACAGTTTGCGTTTGGAATTCAGTAATGAAAAGAATATGGCGTGTCTGGACACAGTGGTACACAATAATAAACGGGCTGGTTATAAACTATAAGTGAAGAATGCCAAGATATCTTATCCCACGAACCATTCACATATCCATAAAAAGATGACCAGCGAAATAAATATTACATTATGAAACAGTTGACGATAATTCTTGGTATTCTGCTTGCCGCCCTGGGATGCGCAGATAATAAGAAAGACGGCCCGGCGACGCTTGACGATGGATCATCTAAGAGAATGACAGAGTTGGACTCTCTTTCCATAATCTCCATCATAAAGGACACGACCGTCTGGCCGGGCTTCAACCGGGTCAACCGGAATGGACAGAGGATGGGGATGTGGAAAGAAACCGGGACTTTTTATTATGAATACGAATATAGTGAGGATGGAAATGAGGTCGTTTTTAAGAAGTACTCACGCCTGACAGGAACTTTGATGTGCCTTGTCCATAATAAAGAAAATAATCGTTGCGATACCTACTATCATTTTGACTATAAACGCCCACTGGATTTCACCTGCTTGAATTTTCGACCAAACAAAGAATACCGCAAACTTGCAGGAAGAATTCCAAATTCTAATGTATACAAATACAGGTGCACATTATTATCCTTTTTCAGGAATGGGACAATCTCGTCAATAGAGGAAATCGATTATGATGAGGACCCATTATGGGACGGAGAGGAACTTTGGGTACGATATTTCAAGGAAGACGGTACTGAATCAGATGTCGATTTATATGATTATAAATGGAAAGGTTGGGACTTGAACAATCTGGACTCCTGCGGCCGCCGTCAGGGGCTGTGGCTGGAGGATGACGGCTACAGGGAGGTCTACTACAAGGACGGTGTCGTGGACGGAATATTCCGCTCATACTCTCGAAAGACAGGCACGCTCCTCTCGATCGGATGGTACTGCAAGGGGATGCTTTCCGGACGCTGGTTCTATTTTGACAAGCAGGGCAAGCTGCTCAGAATCGATGACCATCCCGACCTTGAAGGAAGTCCAGTCTGGCTGGCCAACTCATATCTCTCAAAATAAAAAATGTCAGGACAATTTGACGTTAACGTTAGATTATTAGCCCAGATTAATGAAATATATAATATTGACTTTCACTCACGGCAGCGTCCGCGCCGTCGTCGACGGCGACACCGGCACCGTCCTCGAGGCCAACGACTACTACCCGTTCGACAAGCGGATTCCTTTACCAGTCTCCGGATCCACAGCGGTCACTGAGGCACTATCGGTCACTGAGCCTGCCGAAGTAACCGCCGACCCGAACCCGCATAGTGTCGCTTCTACAAGCTCAGCGACCGTAGTAACCGCGACGACCGCTATCCGATTGCGCTCCAGAACGGCCTTGAAGTCAACCTTTCGGGACTTCAGGAGACTGCTGAGGCTTATTTCCAGCGGCATGACAAGGATGAAGCCGGTCACCGGATCTTTTGAAGGACGTTACGCTGTATGAGTACATTATATTCACATTTTGCTACATTGGCAGCATTGGCATTTGCGGTTTCCTCCTTGTTTGTCGGCTGCGGTGGCTCCGGAGGCGATCAGAAAGACGAACCGGATGAGCCTTCTGTGGACGAAGTGGCGTTCGTACGTGGTGCGGATGTCAGCTGGGCTTCGGAAATGGAGTATGACATGACCCACAATCCTTCCCGGATAGGCGGAACGGCTTTCAAGGACTCCAAGAGCAATGCCGGGCTTTATCCGGTGCTTAAGGCCGCCGGGATCAACGCCATACGTCTTCGCGTCTGGGTGAGGCCGGAGGATCCGAACGGATGGAGCGGCAAGGAAGATGTCGTCAGGATGGCGAAACGGGCCGCCAAGGCCGGGATGGCGGTCATGATTGACTTCCACTATAGTGACTTCTTCGCTGATCCGAGCCGTCAGAATACTCCTTCCGAGTGGGCCGGTCTGGATCTGAATGGTCTTTGCGCCAAGGTCGCTGAGCACACCAGGAATATTCTGACTGCGTTGAAGTCCGCGGGGGTGTCTCCGCTATGGGTACAGGTCGGCAACGAGACCCGACCGGGTATGCTTTGGGAAACCGGACGGCTTTACAACGACAAAGGCGAGATCTCCGGAGGATGGTCCAACTATGCCGCCCTGTCAAACGCAGGCTACGATGCCGTCAAGTCGGTTTTTCCTGCCGCCAAGGTGATCATTCACATCGACAACGCCTACCAGGACAACACCTGGTTCTTTGACAAGTTCAAAGCCTCTGGCGGCAAGTTCGACATGATCGGCCTTTCGCACTACCCTATGACCAATCCTAGCATGACTTGGAAGGCGATGAATTCCTCCGCCATCCTGAACATCAAGTCATTGGCCGCCAAGTACGGCTGCCGGGTGATGGTCTGTGAGGTAGGTGTGAAGAACACCGCATCTGACCTTGCTGTCTCAACACTGTGCATGACCGAGTTTATGAATTCCGTGAAATCCTTGTCCGTCTGTGCCGGAGTGTTCTACTGGGAGCCTCAGGTTGACGGCAAATGGAGACCATCCATCTATGAGAGGCCGGACCGCGACTGGGGAGCCTATAATATGGGAGCCTTCTCCTCCGACGGCTCCGCTATCACTCCGACCGCCATTCTATCAGCTTTCGGAGAATGAGGTGTGAAGGTGAGTCCGGTCACTTAGGCAAGCTCAGTGACCGGGAAAAGGGTTTGTGACCAAAGTGACCAAGGAGGGGGCAATGTGTCTGACTACTTCTCCAACGGGAAAAGGCCGTAGAGCTCGGCATCTATCCTGTCGGTGATGGAGGCGAAGTCCTCAGGGCGGTTCTCGAAGTCGAGATCATCGGTCTCGATGGTCAGGACCTTGCCGTCATATTCATTGATCCACTTGTCGTAACGGTCGTTCAGGCCGCTGAGATATTCAAGGCTCATGGTCTGCTCGTAGTCGCGGCCACGTTTCTGGATCTGCGCCACGAGGTGAGGCACCGATGATTTGAGGTAGATCAGCAGGTCGGGCTTTCGGACGGTGGCGGCCATCACATTGAAGAGATCCATATAGGTCTCGTAGTCACGTTTGCTGAGGTTGCCCATCGCATAGTTGTTGGCCACGAAGATGTGGACTCCCTCAAAGAGCGTCCTGTCCTGGATGATGACCTCCCGGCTCCGCGCGATCTCCAGCACGTCCTTGAATCTCTGGGCAAGGAAGTAAGTCTCAAGATTGTACGACCAGCGGGGGATGTCCTTGTAGTAGTCCTCAAGATAAGGGTTATAGGTCACCGACTCGTACTTCGGTGTCCATCCGTAATGGGCGGAGAGCATTCTCGTCAGGGTGGTCTTGCCGCTGCCTATGTTGCCTGCTATTCCTATGTGCATCGTAATATGTTCTTTTATGTTTTTTCAGTCGCTTCGACAGGCTCAGCGACCGATGGAGTCTATCTCTATACCGTCTCCGTCCCAGTCAATGTCCTCCTCCGGCTCGTTGAACGGCTGGAGAAACGGATTCTGCGTCCTCTCATTGGCGATGGTGGTGCGATGCCCGTGTCCCGGAAGCACATCCACATCTCCCGGCAAGCCCATCAACTTGTCCATGACGCTGATGATCTCCCTGTCATAATCCCCTCCAAGATGGTCTGTACGGCCTATCGCTCCGGCGAATAGAGTGTCACCGCTGAGCAGAACCTTGTCCGCCTCACCATAGTAGCAGACGCATCCCGGCGTGTGACCCGGCGTGGTGATCACCTTGAACGGCGCGCCCTGAAGCGTGTCCAGCACCTCGCCGTCACTGATGTCAACTGTCTGGATCTGAGATGAGTCCGGAGCCAGCAGCCCGAAATCCCTCACCGCGGCCTGGTTGTTGTCCAGCACGATCTTGTCATCCGGCGACATCAGAACCGGCACTGAATATTCCCCCACAACCTTCAGAACTCCGTGAACATGGTCAAAATGCCCGTGTGTCAGCCACACCGCCTTAGGAGTCAACCCCTCTGCCGCGATAAATTCCCGAAGCCTGGCAAACTCCTCCGGCCAGTAGCACCCCGGATCCACAATCACACAATTCCCAACCGCATCCCAAAGCAAGTAGCAATTCTCACGGAAAGAATTGAATATAAATGTCTTGATGTTTAGTTGATGATCCATATTCATTATCCCCAAATTCATAACCTTGATCATATGCGCTTATTACGGTCAGGGTCGAACAAAGCCAATTGAACCTCATGTCGCGACCAATAATCCTCATATGATATATGCTTATCATTTTTCGACGAAGATAAGTCTTCCTTATACTGAACATACTCATTGATGGCTTGAGCCACAAAACGAGCAAGATTCACCGGAACCGCATTTCCTATCATCTGTTCCCGGTCCGTCTTATTTCCAAGAAACACAAAACCTTCCGGAAATGTTTGCACCCGACTGCGTTCCTCGGTGGTCAACGGGCGTATGCCTTCAAGCGACTTCACAGGATCACCGGCATGGAGTTTATAACCCTTTGGCATAGGCCGGTTCACACCTCTTATAGTCGGACTCGGCTCATGGACACTAAAGACACCTCGGCGGACATAACTTCTCGGATGACGGTAATAATATTCAAAACCAAGACTGTCCCCGAAATATTCCGCCAACGTCAATGGCTCTTTGGCAAGGTTTTTTTCGATAAAGGGCAGCATGAATCCATCTTCCTCTCCTAGCCTCCCAATCATAAAGAAGCGCTTCCGCACTTGAGGAACACCGCATAGACTTGCATCCAAGACGTACTGGGTCAAGCCATAACCGGCATCCTTGAACACTCGCTTGGCTTCCGTAAGCTTATTAGTCTTTACTATACGAGCGACATTCTCCATCACAAACCACTCCGGACGGATCTCTGCGATAATACCCGCATAACTGACTGTCAAATTGCCGCGTCCATTATCCTCATCCCTTTTTCCTGCCGAAGAGAAATCCTGACAAGGGGGGCCGCCGATTATCATTTCCGGCCCGAACCGGGATATCTCACCTACAGATTCCTCAACATCGTTCAAATCCGCCTTTATCGCAGGATGAGAGAAATTCGCACGGTAGACATCGAGAGCCTTATCCCAGTTGTCCATTCCGGCCACCACACAATGCCCGGCCAACTCAAAGCCCTTACTCATTCCGCCACAACCACAAAACAGATCTACAACTCTCATAACTTCTTCCTAATCAAACAAATCCGGACTATTCACTATCACTGCGTCAAAACGTCGTTCCGGACTCAGAAGATTCTGTCCTCCTCCAAGGATAATATTCCGGATCTCATTTTTACCTATGCGTGGATGCGTAAGTTCCGGAGAGTTCAAGAGCCTCCACGATGACTTGCCCGGAATCGCAAACGCCTTGTCATTGGCATTGCCGTATGAATGATCCTTGACTATCCTTATGTAATCAAATGTGTCATAGTCAACATAATCCTTCAGCATGAGGTAAATCCAGACCAAAGATCTTTGGAAACGCGAGATTTCAGAATCGCTGATCGCTCCCCCCGTATAACACATGTGAAGAACCGCAAGATTAGACCACACGAACACATCCAGACAGTCATCCGCCAGTTTTCCATCCTTCATCTTCCATACCGGCTGGACAATGAGAGGCGACTGTCTGGCACTTATCTGTTTCGCGACTTCTGCTATCGCGGATTCAATTTTCATATAATGCGGCAGCACCTCGCTTACTTCTCCCCAATGATTAATCTTTGGTACCGTGTTAAGTATTCTACGCAGAAAAATCTTGTCTTCGTCTGACTGGAATTGTTCGCAGATACTACAAGCAAGGAAACAAATGGTCGGAGGTCTTACCACAAGCTCACAACTATAATTCTCCTCGGAAAGTTTCTTGGTAGTGTTGTCCGGCAGAGCTGTCAGCTTAACCTCAAGCCCGATAAGGCTTTCATTGGACGCACGGTTCATCATCACTAAATCAATCTTCTCGCGGTTGCCCGTATAGTACTTTTCAAATGCTGAAAAGCCGGATTCAAAATTATAGAACGCTTCCTCAGACAGCGGATCTATCCTGAACAACTCCGTCCCTGAGATTTTTCCGTGAACCAGATTATTACTCTCGTCAACGCAAAGGTAAACAGGCTTGACACCCTTACAAGACATATATGCTACAAGAGAGGCCGGGAAAGAACTATTAAAAATGTTCTTTCCCCAATTGGCTTCTTTAGTGTAGTCCCTGCTGGAATGCTTCTGTCCGAACAGGCCTGGTTTAACATCCTTCTTCATACAGCACAAATTCAACAAATGAAGTTTAAACTATGTTTAGAAACAAAGATACATATTTTCGTTAAATTTGCGGAATAAAGAGGAAATGATGAGCAAGAAAGAATATATCGAGATCAGGGGGGCGGAGGCACATAACCTCAGGGGGGTGAATGTGGACATCCCGAGGGGGGAGTTTGTGGTGGTGACGGGGCTTAGCGGAAGCGGGAAGTCCTCGCTGGCGTTCGACACAATCTACGCCGAGGGGCAGAGACGGTACATGGACACACTCTCCACCTACGCCAAACACTTTATGGGAGTGCTGGAAAAACCTGAGGTCGAGAGCATCACGGGGCTGAGTCCGATCATCGCGATCGAGCAGAAGACCACCGGAAACAACCCCCGCTCGACCGTGGGGACCATCACGGAGATATTCGATTTCCTCCGGCTCCTCTACGCGAGGGCTTCGAGGGCATATTCACCGGTCACCGGGAAGGAGATGACCCGCTACACCGACGCTCAGATCATCGACTTGATAATGAATGAGTACAGGGGGAAGAAGTGCTACCTTCTCGCCCCGCTGGTGGTGGGTCGCAAGGGACACTACCGCGAGCTGTTCGACCAGATGCGCAAGCGTGGCTACACCGACATCAGGGTGGACGGGAAGATCCTTCCGCTGAACGAGGTCGATGCCCTGGACCGCTACAAAAGCCATTTCATCGAGCTGGTCGTCGATAAGCTGAAGCCGTCGGAAGGCGACGTGAAGCGCGTGCGGGACTCCGTGGCCGCAGCCCTTGGCATCGGCAAAGGCTCGGTTGCCCTGCTGGAGTCCGGAGCGGACAAGCCGAGGCATTTCTCCAAGCATCTGGTCGATCCGGATTCGGGAATATCCCTCCAAGAACCTGCGCCACACTCTTTCTCTTTTAACTCCCCGGAAGGCTACTGTCCTCACTGCAAAGGACTTGGAATGATTGTGGACGTAAACATGGACACGATCATCCCGGACCGTTCCGTCTCGATAGCGGACGGCGGAATCGTTCCGCTGGGGAAGATGCGGGAGACCAAGAAATACGATGTGATCCGCTCGATAGCGCGCAAGTACAACTTTTCCCTCTACGATCCGATCGACACGATCCCCGACGAGGCCATTTCACACATCATCTTCGGGAGCGACGAGCTGTTCCGCGTCGGCGAAGGGGGGCTGTCCGAGATGGTGACGTTCGACGGAATCGTGGACGACATCGACGAGAAGATCGTCTGCCCGGTCTGCCACGGAACCCGCCTCAACGAGAATGCCCTGTGCTTCAGGATTGACGGGAAGACCATCGCCGAGGTGGCCGCGATGGAGATGACCGAGCTGAAGGAATGGTTCCTGTCGCTGCCTGGCAAACTGAACGCCAGGGAGAACAACATCGCCCGGGACATCCTCAAGGAGCTGGGCGAGAGAGTCCAGTTCATGCTGGACGTAGGCCTTGACTATCTGTCACTTGACCGTCCCACGGCCTCGCTTTCCGGAGGCGAGGGGCAGCGGATCCGGCTCGCCACGCAGATCGGCTCGAAGCTCGTCAACGTGCTGTACATCCTCGACGAGCCGTCCATCGGGCTGCACCAGAGGGACAACCGCAAGCTGATAGACTCACTGAAAGAGTTGCGCGACGAGGGCAACTCGGTGATGGTCGTGGAACACGACTACGAGACCATGATGAACGCCGACTGGCTGGTGGATGTCGGCCCGGGTGCGGGCGAGAAAGGTGGAAGAATATGCCTGAACGCCCCTCTGAAAGCTCTGTTGGAATATTCATCGGACAGCGGCAGGGTTCCGGCCTCGCTGGACAAGGAGACCGCCGGCCACTGCATATTCGGAAAGTCAAAGACACTGGATTACCTTCAGGGGAAGGATGCCATCCCGGTTCCGCACACCCGCCGCACCGGGAATGGTAAGTTCCTCAGCATCAAGGGTGCCCGCGGCAACAATCTGAAGAACGTCTCCGTGGATTTCCCGCTGGGATGCTTCATCGGGATCAGCGGAGTGAGCGGCAGCGGCAAGTCCACGCTAATCAACGAAACCCTGATGCCGATTCTGAAGAACAAGTTCTACAGGGCGAAACTCCGCCCTCTTGCATACGACTCGATCGAGGGCGTGGAGAACATCGACAAGCTCATCGAGATCGACCAAAGCCCGATCGGACGTTCGCCGAGATCGAATCCGGCCACTTTCACGGGCGTGTTCAACGACATACGCAACCTGTTCGCCGACACTCCGGATGCCAAGGTGCGGGGATTCAAGGCCGGCAGGTTCTCCTTCAATGTGGCCGGTGGCCGCTGCGAGGCATGCAAGGGAGCCGGAATCAAGGTCATAGAGATGAACTTCCTGCCGTCCGTGAACGTGGTCTGCGACGAATGCAGGGGCAAAAGGTACAAGGAGGACACCCTGGCCGTGCACTACAAGGGCAAGAACATAAACGACGTGCTGGAGATGCCGATCAGCGAGGCCTACGAGTTCTTCAGGCCGATTCCCGCCATCGCCCAGAAACTGAAGGCATTGGTGGATGTGGGTCTTGGTTATGTCCATCTCGGCCAGTCCGCCGTGACGCTTTCCGGCGGCGAGAGCCAAAGGATGAAACTGGCTGCGGAGCTGTTCAGAAAAGCCACCGGCAACACCCTCTACATCCTCGACGAGCCGACGACCGGCCTTCATTTCGAGGACATCAAGGTACTCCTCAACGTCCTGCAGCAGCTTGTGGATCAAGGCAACACGGTGATCATCATCGAGCATAACCTCGATGTCCTCAAAAGCGTGGACTACCTCTTCGACCTAGGCCCCGACGGAGGCCGCCGCGGCGGCCTGATCGTCGCCCAAGGCACTCCCGAAGCCCTCGCCCGGAACGCCTCCTCCGTCACCGGCCCCTTCCTCGGATAGAAAAAGTGTAGATTTGTATGGCAATATTTAATAGAAAAGTGTCAAAGCCATGCTACACAGAAAGATAGAGGGTTACTTGGAGGGGCATCTAAAGTCCGAGACCGACCGGATTCTGATTCTGGAAGGTGCCAGACAAGTGGGCAAATCGTTCATAATACGCAAAGTAGGAGAACGATTGTACAAGAACTTCATCGAGATCAATTTCGTGAAAGACGACGAGGGTCCTCAGTTGTTCAAGGAGATCAGAACCACTGAGGAATTCTACTTTATTTTGAGTTCTATCCACGGCAAGAATCTTGACTCCTATAAGAATACGCTTGTCTTTCTTGATGAAATCCAGCACTATCCACAGTATCTTACCCTGCTGAAATTTTTCCGGGAAGATCACCGGTTCCGTTTCATAGCGAGTGGCTGCCTATTAGGGCTTACTTTACGGGAAACAACTTCCATTCCCGTCGGCAGCATCATCAGAAAATCAATGTATCAACTTGATTTCGAAGAGTTTTTACTCGCAAACAACTTTGGTTTTGACACGTTGGAGACACTCAGGCAAAAGATGGAGAAAGGTGAAAGCATAGACGTGGCTATGCATAATTACATCATTGACCAATTCCGGCGCTATCTTCTTGTCGGAGGTATGCCGGACGCCGTGAATGAATATCTCGCCTCACACAACATCGTAAAAGTCAGAGAAGTACAGGAAAGCATAAAGTCTCTCTACGAAGTCGATGCGACAAAATACGAGGAAGACAACAATAAATCACTTCTTATAAGGCGTGTCTATAATATGATTCCGTCCCAGATGGAGAACAAGAAAAAAAGGATTGTGGCAAAAGACATACGGAACAAGGTTGGAGACAGGTTCGACAACTACCGGGAGGAATTCGAGTACTTGACATATTCAGGAATCGCACTTAACGTCAACTCCATCTCGAACCCCAAGTACCCTCTGTCCGAGTCCGTCCACAAGAATCTTCTCAAACTCTATCTGAACGATGTCGGATTACTTACGGCACAACTATACAGAAACAATGTCCGCCCGGTTCTTTCGGACGAGGAGGGGGTGAACCTTGGTTCCGTCTATGAAAGTGTCATCGCCCAGGAACTGAAGGCGCACGGACACAATCTTTTCTATTATGACAACAAGCAGAAAGGAGAGGTCGATTTCTTGATTGATGACTATAAAAGCACAAGCGTTCTGCCGATCGAGGTCAAATCCGGTAAGAATTACACCATCCACAGCGCCATTGACAACCTGCTAAGTATATCTGACTACAACATCAAATCAGGCCTCATCCTGTCAAACTCCCGGGAGATACGTACTTCCGGAAAGATAACATATATGCCCGTCTATTACATTATGTTCATCAATGCCGATCAGGTTGATGAAAGTGAGATCTACTTTTAATGCAACCGCGGTTACTGTAACGGCGGTTACAAAAACAAGAAGCACTCTCCTACTATCCGAAACAAGCAGTAGGAGGGTGCTTCAGCATATTCATTTACAAGAGCTTGCGCTCCACGGCAGCTATCGTTCCCAGGCGAGGGCGGAGGCGCCGAGGATGGCGGCGTCGGACTCCTTGAGCTGGGAGTAGACCAGCTTGACCTTGTTCTTCCAGAGAGAGAGGACGTTGTCGTTCATCGAACGGAAGATCGGCTCGGTGAGGAACTCCTTGCTTCTGGCCAGTCCGCCGAAGAGGACGATGGCCTCGGGAGCGGAGAACGCGATGAAGTCGGCGAAGGCCTCTCCGAGGAGTGTGCCGGTATATTCAAAGATCCTGATGGCAAGGGCATCGCCTTCCTTGGCGGCCTCGTAGACATCCTTCGAGGAGATGCTGTCAAGGCTGCGGAGGGCCGATGGCTGATCGCTCATATCCAGCCACTCGCGGGCAGTTCTGGCGACTCCGATCGCTGAGCAGTAGGTCTCAAGGCAACCGTTTCTTCCGCAGTTGCAATGACGGCCGTTGTGGCGCACGATCGTGGTATGGCCAAGCTCGCCGGCGAATCCGTCGTGGCCATAGACCATCTCACCGTTGATGACGATTCCGCTGCCGACACCGGTTCCGAGGGTGATCATAATGAAATTCTTCATTCCCCTCGCCGCTCCGTAGGTCATCTCACCCATCGCTGCGGCGTTGGCGTCGTTGGTAAGGGTAACAGGGATGCCGTCCATCGCTTCGGTAAGCATCTTGGCGAAAGGAATCGAACCAGCTCTTCCCCAAGAAAGGTTAACGGCATTCTCGACTTCACCGGTGTAGTAGTTGGCGTTAGGAGCGCCCACACCGATTCCACGGATCTGCCCTTCGGCACCGGCATCGGTGATGATCTTCTTCAGCGCCGCGGCAAGTTCCTCGATGTAAGGCTCGACAGTAGTGTAGGAGTCTGAACGGATGACTGTCTGGGCGAGCACGGTTCCGCGCGCGTCAACAACCCCGCATTTGGTGGTCTGTCCACCGACATCTATTCCTATTACAAGATTCTGTTCCATAATATTTGGCTATGATAAGTCCCGGTGGAGAACCCCACCGGGACGGGATTTCAAATTAAGCTGTTTTCTTTACCTTAGAGCCGAACAGGGCGTACCAGAGAATGTAGGCGACACCGATGATGACAACGATGTAGCTCATCAGGTAGTTGGTTGCGTCAGCGACGGCACCCTGGATGAGAGGGAGGATACCTCCACCGCAAACCATCACCATGAAGAGGCCGGAAGCGATTGAGGTGTACTTGCCAAGTCCCTCGACGGCAAGGTTGAAGATCGCTCCCCACATCACCGAGGTGCAAAGTCCGCAGAGGATGAAGAACATCACTCCGATCGGAATCTCGGCGAGGGAGAATGAGAGATTCGAGGTGATGGCCGGGAACTTCACGGTCGCGGTGTCGCCAAGGATCATACCCAGCACGAGGAATATGATGGCTACCGTGCCGACGAAGCTGACCATAGCGCGGCTGGAGACCTTTCCGCCGACGGAAGCGCCTACCAGACGGCCACAGAGCATAAGGAACCAGTACATGCCGACAATCGTTCCGGCGACAGCGGCGCTGATGCCGATCTCGGCGGATGTCATGTAGAGGTTCACGAAGTTAGGAATACCCACCTCGACACCCACATAGACGAATATGGCGATGATACCAAGCACGAAATGCTTGAAGGAGAGGGCTCCCTTGACGCTCTCGCCGATGGTGAGCTGCTGCGTCTTTCCGGAAGCTGCCGCCGCCTCAAGCTCAGGCTCAGGAATATGCGAGGCCGCGATGATGATGAACGCCAGAGCGAAGATGCCCATCGCGATGAAAAGCGCCGGATTGGCGTCGGCGATCTGCGTGTCCTTCGTAACGTCACCGATGAGATAGCCCACGAGCACAGGCACGATGGTCGCGCTCAAGGAGTTGCAGGAACCGCCCCACTGGATGAGCTGGTTACCCTTGTTGCCGCCGCCACCGAGGGTGTTGAGCATAGGGTTCACAACCGTGTTGAGCATACACATCGAGAATCCAGAGATGAACGCGCCGAGGATGTAGACCGCGAAGCTGCCGACAATTCCTGAAAGGAATGTCACACCTACTCCGACGAATCCCACCGTCACGGCGGCGAGGGCTGTGAACTTGTAACCCTTCTTGGACAGGATCATACCGGCCGGCAGACCCATGAACGCATAGGCGATGAAATTGGCCGCGTTACCCAGCTGGGACATGAAGTTCGAGGCGGCGAACTGCTGCTTTACAATGACTCCGAACGGATTCTGGAATCCCGTCACGAATGAGATCATCGCAAACAGGAAGAACATTATCACAATAGCGAGAATGTTACCTTGTTGTTTCTTTTCCATTTGTAAGATGTTTTATGTTACCAAAAATGATTTCGTGGCATATCGCACAAAATTAGCAAATTAATTTCAATTTTGACCGAATGGCTTTAAAATTCAACCGCAGAAGACATCCTTTGTAGGAATATTATTAACTTTGAGAAATGAAAACTCATGAATATGAAAAAGATAATCGACGTTAACGCTCATCTGCACACTCCTTACTCGTTCAGCGCCTTCACTGACGTGAGACAGGCTCTCGACATGGCCGCGGCGGAAGATGTCCGCATCGTGGGAATCAATGACTTCTACAGCATGGACGGCTACAGGGAGTGGAACGACGAATGCGCCACAAGGCACCTTTACCCGATGTTCAACATCGAGTTCATCTCCCTCAACAGCGAGGATCAGGCGGCGGGACTCAGGGTCAACGACCCGAACAACCCGGGACGCACCTACCTCAGCGGCAAGGGACTGGCCTACCCGGTGATCCTCAGCGGGAAAGAGGCTCAGATGCTCGCCGATGTCAGGGCCGAGTCCAATGCGCAGGTCGAAAGGATGTGCGCCAAACTGAACGCCCATCTGGACGCGGTAAAGGCCGGATTCAGCATAGATTTCAAACAGGTTGTCAAGGATCTGACCAGAGGCTCCGTCAGGGAGCGTCACCTCGCGAAGGCGCTGAGGATGGCGGTGGACGCGGCTGCCGGAAACGCCGGGGACAGGCTAGCCCTCTATGAAAGGATATTCGGAGGCCAGCCTCTTAAATCCGCCATTGAGAACGATGCGGCTGTCGAGAACGAGATCAGAAGCAAGCTCCTCAAATCCGGAGGCGCGGCCTTCGTGCCGGAGGATCCAAAGGCGTTCCTGCCTATGGAGACTGTCTGCCGGATCATCGAGGCGGCGGGCGGAATCCCGACCTATCCGTTCCTTGCGGATGACGCCAAGGGCAATTTCACCGACTTCGAGGGCGACCTCCAGAAGGCGGCTGACACACTGAAAAAGAGAGGGTTCAAGTCGGTGGAGTTCATCACGACCCGCAACACCACGGCTGTCCTTGAGAAGTACACGGACTACCTTCAGGACGAGGGGTTCATCGTCACATTCGGTTCGGAGCACAACACTCCTGCGCTGGAGCCGATCCGCCTGCGCACCCGCGACAACGCCGAAGGCCTGAGCGAGAAGCTGCGCCTGACCAACTACCGCGGAGCCTGCGCCGTGGCCGCCCACCAGGCGGGCCTTGACTCCGTCGAGGCCGGAGACGAACTGCTCCAGAAGACGGTTTTCGGAATTTAGAAAGAATATACTTGGAACATAATCAACATAAAATAAATAACACGAACATGAGACAAATTGAAGATCTTATCGCGATTTCACGGAAATTCGGGCAGGACTCCCGCTTTGTGATCGCAGGAGGCGGCAACACCTCCTACAAGGATGAGAACAGACTTTGGGTGAAGGCCAGCGGCCACGCCCTTGCCACTATAACAGAGGACGGATTCGCCGTCCTCGACAGAACCCTTCTGAACGAGATGGGAGAGAAGGCCTACAATGAGGACACGGCGATCCGCGAGGAGCAGGTCAAGAACGACCTCGCCGTGGCCTGCGTCACAAAGGACAGAAGGCCGTCGGTGGAGACTTCCCTGCACAACTGCATGGGATTCGCGTTCGTGGTGCACCTCCACCCTACCCTGGTCAACGGCCTGATGTGCTCGGCGAACGCCGAGGCCGCCTGCGGGGAGATCTTCCCGGAGGCGCTTTACCTTGAATATACCGATCCGGGCTACACCCTTTTCAAGAAGGTCTACGACCGTATCAACGCCTACAAGGCCGCGAACGGAAAGGAGCCTCAGGTGATCTTCCTTCAGAACCACGGAATATTCGTGGGCGGAGACACGACCGCCGAGATCGAGGGAATATATTCGGAAATCCTCGGGAAACTTGAGACCAAGGTGGCCGCTCTGCCAGAGGGCGGGAGCGAGGTCTCCCCGACCGTAACGGATGTCATCCCGGCCATCAGGCAGATGCTCTCCCGCTCCGGCAGAGGACTTAAGACACTTAAAGTCACGAAGAACGCCCTTGTGGACTACTTCCTTGACGGATCCCGCGAGAAGATCGCAGCACCGTTCACACCGGACATCATCGTGTACTGCAAGAGCGCCTACATATTCATTGACGCAGAGTCGGATGAAGAGATTCTGAAGCAGGCGGAGGAGAAGATCGAGGCTTTCGCCGCCGAGAAGGGCTACACGCCTAAGGTGCTGCTCATCAAGGGTGTCGGTCTCGTGGCCGTTGGAGACAACTTCAAGAACGCGCAGATCATCACCGACGTGTTCACCGATGCGATGAAGGTCGCTTTCTATGCGCAGAGTTTCGGAGGAGAGCATCCGATGGAGAAGGCATGGATTGATTTCATCGACAACTGGGAGGTGGAGAACTACCGCCGCAAGGTCGCCGCAGGCTCGTCGAAAGGCCGTGTGGAAGGAAAGACCATCATCGTGACCGGCGCAGCCCAGGGATTCGGAGAGGGCATCGCCCGTGAGCTGATGGCGCAGGGAGCCAACATCGTGGTGGCCGACCTCAACGAGGCCACAGGCGAGAAGACCGCGGCCAGCTTCAATGAGATGGCCGGCTCGAACAAGGCGATCTTCGTAAAGACCAATGTCGCCGACATGACGAGCCTTCAGAACCTGATGAGGCAGACCATCCTGAACTTCGGGGCGCTGGACGCGTTCGTCAGCAACGCAGGAGTTGTCCGCGCAGGAGGCCTGGACGTGATGACCCCGGAGAATTTCGAGTTTGTCACCAAGATCAACTACGAAGCCTACTTCTTCTGCGCCAAGGCGGCCTCTCACATCATGAAGATCGAGACGAGGTATGATCCTGACTATTTCGCCGACATCATACAGGTCAACAGCAAGAGCGGACTGCGCGGCAGCAAGGCCAATTTCGCCTACGCCGGCGGCAAGTTCGGAGGAATAGGACTCACCCAGTCCTTCGCCCTTGAGCTCGCCCCGGACAGGGTGAAAGTCAACAGCATCTGCCCTGGCAACTACTACGACGGCCCGCTGTGGAGCAACCCGGAGAACGGACTGTTCATCCAGTACCTCAACGCCGGCAAGGTTCCGGGAGCCAAGACCGTGCAGGATGTCAAAGACTACTATCTCGCCCAGGTGCCTATGCGCAAGGGATGCAACCCTGTGGATGTCTGCAAGGCCATCCTCTACGCCATCGACCAGACCGGAGAGACCGGACAGGCCATCCCTGTGACGGGAGGTCAGGTCATGCTGGCTTAGGAATATGACAAGTCTAATATAAATCATTAATATCATGAAACAACTTGACGTTAATCTCATGCATCCCGCCGAGCAGATCGCTATCATCATCGGCAGGATCTATCGCAGCGAGATGACCACCACCTCCGGTGGCAATCTGTCCATCATGGACGAAAACGGAGACATGTGGATCACCCCTGCGGCGATCGACAAGGGTTCCCTCACACCGGCTGACATCATGTGCGTGAAGGCCGACGGAACCATCGTAGGCCCTCACAGGCCGTCTTCCGAGTACCCGTTCCACAAGGCAATCTACAAGATGAATCCGCATATTCACTCAGTGATACACGCCCACCCTCCTGGACTGGTGACTTTCAGCATGGTACACCAGGTTCCGGACACGAGCATCATTCCGCAGGCCCGCGCGACGTGCGGCCCTGTAGGCTTCGCTGAGTATGCCCTTCCTGGCAGCGAGCTTCTCGGAAAGAAGATCGTGGCGGAGTTCAAGAAGAATCCTGACTACAAGGCCGTGATCATGGAGAACCACGGCGTGGTGGTGGCCGGCGACGACATCGCGGACGCCTACCAGAGATTCGAGACCCTGGAGCTCTGCGCGCGCACAATCCTGAACGCCAAGACCTTGGGTGAGCCTAAGTACCTCAGCGAGGAACAGATCCTCCAGCACGAAAAGGCCGTGAACGTTCCGTTCCAGCACTTCATGAACGTCACCCATCCTTCCGACGAGAGGGCTATCCGCGCCGAAATTTGCAAGATCGTCCGCAGAGCCTGCTCGCAGGGACTTATGTGCAGCTCCTACGGAACGGCCTCCGTTCGTTGGAGAGACAATGATTTCCTCATCACCCCTTCCAGCATGCAGCGCTGGGATCTTGATCCTGAGGACATCGTGCAGGTCAAGGACGGCATGATCGAGGCAGGCAAGAGGGCAAGCCGCTCGGTGGCTCTCCACTACGAGATCTACCGCCGCAACCCTAAGGTGAACTCCATCATCCTGACCCAGTCCCCTGCCCTTATGGGATTCTGCACCACAGGTGCGAAATTCGATGTGCGCACGATTCCGGAGAGCTGGATATTCCTGCAGGACATTCCGATCTTCCCGTTCGGCAGCCAGTACAACGAGCATCTGACCGAACTCGCCGACGAGTTCAAGAACAGGCCGTGCGTGATGCTGGAGAACGATTCTGTCGTGGTGACAGGAGACCAGCTCATCAACACGTTCGACCGTCTTGAGGTGGCGGATTTCAGCGCCCGCTCGCTGATCCTCGCCGCTCCGCTTGGCAAACTGAACCCGATCACCGACGAGGAGATCGAGGAACTCCGCGTGGCGTTCCACGTAGGGGAGTAGTTAAAGCGGACATATACTGCCTCCGGCGGTCCTCCCCACTTCGTGCTGCTCGCTATGAAGGTCCACTGGACCTTCATTAATCGCTCACGACCTCCCTCTTCGGGAGCCAAAGCCGCCTACGGCAGTATATGTCTGCTCTAACCGAAGTATAACTGCAGAACAAATGCCTTTTCGGTAGGCTCTGCGACCGGTAAAGAGAAAACTCCCTCCCGATTTTT
>ULJR01008386.1_pt1 | contig 39298 bp, 26 predicted proteins | sample 1950951 | NCBI WGS metagenome assembly ULJR01 (sample SAMEA4835480, study PRJEB28245) | human gut metagenome | biome: gut microbiome; material: fecal sample | place: Denmark | collected 2008
TTATAATTGAATCTACATCATTTCTCCTGTGCCGCAGAATATATAAGATGTAACAAATGCAACTATAGAATTGGTGGAAAGGATCAAATTGGTAACGGCAACCACCAGAAAGAACTCATAAAAAGGTCCCACAGATTTCACTGATTTGCACAGATTTATTTTTTTGCTTCAAAAAGATCTGTGTAAATTTGTGAAATCTGTGGGACCTTATAATCTCTGCAAGCCTTTATAATCTCAAAAAACTATGTGAGATTTCATTATTTTCTTTTTCATTTTACGTCCCACGAAGTTCCAAGCAGGCATTTTCTTCAGCGTACTTCTTATAGGCTGAATATCCCACAGCAGGAAGATGAGCAATACGGCAATGCCGATCAGACAGGTGATGCCGTAGAGCTGACGGATGCTGATCATCAGGAGTTGAGTAGCATCGTAGTGCAAACCGCGCGACATATTGTCTGCCATCTGATAGCGAAGCCCGAAACTGTACAAGCCTGAGCACATCGCCGACATCGGACCATTGCGTATGATACCAGCCATGGTCAATCCCATGAAGAAATGCTGGAAGGGCATCAGCTCTTCCAGATAAATAGTCAACATACAGAAGAAGATGGCATTTCCGAAGGAGCGAAGAAAGTTAGGAAGATACAGCGCCTCGATGGGCAGACCCGGATCGATGAGGAAGTACATCATGACCGGATAACAGACCATGGCTGCCACACCTATCGTGAGCAGGCGGGTGTATTTCTGGTGAAGAACCTTGCACCAGAACAGACAGAAGAGGCAACCGACAATGGCGCCTACCCATTCCACAAAGTTGAGCACATTCGTAGTGAAGGTGCCGAAATGCAGCACGCCACCCGTAAAGGCGGTTTGCAACACCTTAGGTGTACTGCCCATGAACTCCACGAAGGCGAAGAGGATGAGCAACGGGATGAGACGCTTGTATTTCCATGCACCCGGTTCGATGTAAGGGTGTCGGATGTGGAACATTCGCTGGATGCAGAAATATCCCGTTATGATGAAAAGCAATACATCCATCTGCATCATCTTCGAGTCGAGCCAGTTGTAATGCTCGCCGTAGGTGAAGAAGAAAATGAATTCCAGCATCCATGCCGACCACAGGATGCAACCTAAATAGTCGATACTGATGAAGGGTAGGGGTTTCATGAAGCGGAAGTCGTGGGTGGTGACATACACGATGAATGCCACCAAGAGCAAAGCTCCCGTCATCGTCCAGTTGATGATGCGCCAATCCTGATAGATATAAATCAGGTGTTCAGTGACCCAAGGCGAAAGGAACATGTTTCCCAGAACGATGCAGTAGAGCAGGGGGAAGAAGATGGTGAAATCGCGCTTGGAGGTCATCCATAACTGGATGGTACTCATACATTCGAAGGTTCCGCAGAGTTTGAAGAAGCCTGCGATGTAAGCGAGGATGCACATCACGGGCACCGAGTCGGTCCACATGATGAGAAAATTACACGCCGCAACCACCAGTGCCGCATTCAGCAGAAGTTGGCGGTTGGTAAAGCGGAACTTCATCTTGAAGAGGAAGGGGAATGGCATCGCCACGCCCACCACGTTGAACATGACTATCATGAGCACGTCTTCTCTCATCAAACTGTACTCGCCCATAATCTGGCTCATGGCTCCTCCATAGATTCCGCCCGACATCAGGAAGATGAAGGCGAAGAGGAGATAAATCCAAGGCTGCAATCGGCGAGGAATATATCCATTGAACGAAGGAATCCGAAAGGGTCCCTGTAACATAGGAGGTCCTGGCATTTTCAATAGTTTATAATTGATTGTTTATAGAACTTTCTATTTAATGTGAACCTTGGTTTCTACGTTCAGTCCTGCACGCAGCAAAACTACGTTTTTCGGGTCGTTGTCCTTGGTCAGGGCGATGCGCACAGGCACGCGCTGTTCAACCTTCACGAAGTTGCCGGTGGCATTATCTGCCGGAATCATCGAGTAGGCATTGCCGGCTGCGGCAGAAAGGGCCTCTACCTTGCCGTGGAAAACAACATCAGGAATAGCATCGGCAGTAAACTCCACCTCTTTGCCCACGCTGATACCATCCATCTGGGTTTCACGATAGTTGGCTACCACCCATACATCGTTATCATCCACGATGCGGGCAAGCATCTGTCCCGGTTGCACCAACTGTCCTTCGTGGATATCCTTTCTTCCCATCACACCGTCGCAGGTTGCCACGATGACGGTGTATGAAAGGTTCAGACGGGCAAGGTTGAGCTGGGCCTCAGCCACACTCTCTCCGGCACGAGAACCGCTGAGCTGTTGGGTCTGTACGTTGTGTACCGAAGCTGCACTTGCCTTTCTGCTGCTTGCCTGTTCATAGCGAGCCTTGGCTCCCAGATATCGGGCGTATGCGTTGTCGTATTGTTGGCGGGTAACAGCATCCTTCTTCATCAGAGCAGCAAAACGTTCGAAATCCTGTTTGGCATTCAGCATATCCACACGGGCTTCCTCTATACCGGCAGCAGCAGTCTGTACATTGCTATTAGTGGTACCCATGCTTGCAGTCACCACTGAAGAACTGGATTTGGAACCACGCAACCCAGCTTCTGCCTGAGCCACATGCAGACGGAACTCTGCGTCCTCGATGATGACGAGCGTATCGCCCTTCTTCACATGCTGATAGTCAGTAAAACGGATTTCCTTGATAAAACCAGGCACACGGGTATTGATCGGTGTGATGTGACGGTTTACCTGTGCATCATCGGTATAGGCGACGTTGCTGCCATGAAAGAAATGACTGAAACACCAGCCGATGGCTCCCAGGAAAAGGAGGATAATCACTACATTATATATTCTCTTGATGATTTTCTTGTTCATTGCTTTAATTATTTTATTGTTTCTAAATTTCTCCAGCCACGTATTTCATGCGATAGTAGGCATAGACGATGTTGATGCGGGCATCCACTTCGCTTAATTCTGCATTGAGCTTGAGGTTGGAAGCATCTACCATATCCGTAACCAGTGCCAACTGACTGAGATAGCGGGCATTCATCACCTCGTAATTCTGCTGTGCCAGTTCTACGCTCTTCTTCTGTGTTTCCAGTTCCACGTAGGTCTGCTGGTACTGCACGTAGGCAGCCTGTACCCGGTTGTTGAGTTGCTCAGCCTGAACGGCATGTGCCTCTTTAGCCTGACGGGTCTCCACGGCAGCCTGCTTGATGCGCTTGTTGCTCTTGAAGAGAGAGCTGAGACTATATTTCACGCCCACGCCCACATACCATACGTTGAGGTTCTTATCCACCGGTGGCAATTCGAAGAGGATAGGTCCGTCGAAGTTGTCGGCAGCCACGAACGCAACTTTCGGCAACAGGTCGCTCTTGGCAATCTTCTCTTTCTGTTCGGCGATGCGGATAGCATTATTGCTCTGTTCCATGAGCGGAGAACTTACCAGACTGGCAGATTGCCAATATGCTTCACCATCCTTGGCGTAATTTTTGTCAGCTATTGTAGCATCAGGAATAATCTGTTTGCCGGCATCAATGTTCAGCGTATTGCAGAGCTGGTGGTTGAGGATGCTGCGGTTGTTGTGGAGTGCAGTCAAACCGAGTTTCAGACTCTCCATCTGCAGTTCGTAACGGGTGATGTCGTTTTTCAGCGCCATGCCCTGTTTCTGCTTTTCCTTGATGTCATCAATAAGCTGTCGGGTCAGTTCGATATTCTTTTCATACACTCGGATGCGGTTATCGATTTTATATAGGTCAAGATATTGACCGAGGGCGATGAAGCGAGCCTGTTGACGGGTCAGTTTGACGCCCACTTTAGCCTGCAGTTTCCCGAGTTCAGCCAGTTTGATACCCGCATTGATAGCACCTCCGGCATACACCACCTGTTGAGCCTGTAAGGCGAAATTATTACCCACGTGAGGGGATTTCAAACCATGAACATTAGAAAAGTTGCGGTCGGTAAGAAGCGCATTGCCGATATAACTGAAAGAAAGCGAAGCATCCAGGTCGGGCAGTCGTTTGCTTTTGGCAGATTCAATGCCGAGGTTGGCTGCTTCTACACCCGTTTTGGAAGTGCGAAGTTCCTTGTTGTTATCCTCTATCTTTTCGAAGAGTTGGCTGATAGACATAGGCAAATTCCCGTCCGAAGCCAACTTCACTTGGGGTGTTTGGGCAAGTGCCCAAGGCGAGCCTCCCACCATCAGGGAGCAGACTAACATGAATTTCTTTATCATCCGTTTTTTTATTTTTAATATGATCTTTCGGTATCCTACATATATACCAATTTTGTTTTCGGGTGCAAAGTTACGACGATTTGGACAATTTGCCGTTTTAAAAAAAACGCAGTAGATGGACGATTTGGGAACTAATATTCTTTTATCTCACATATTTTATTTAATTTTGCGCCCGAAAAGAGAATAAAAACAGAATACGACCCGTGATAGATTTATCAGAATTAAGCAGCAATCAGGAGGCCAATCTCCTCACTACTGGTTTAGAGGAATGGCAAGAAGAACCGCAGGTATTGACTTACGGTGCGATATTGATATGTCGCAGAGGAAAGGCTACACTCCACATCAATTATAAGGATTGGGAACTTCATGAGGGAGCGGTCATCACCGTTTTTCCCAATGATGTGGTGGAGTTGACGGTCTGGAAGGAAGACGGAACTCCTGTTTCGCCAGAAGTCCCCTCTTTTCTGGTAGAGATGCTCAAATACAATCCGTCTTTATTGCGAGAGGCGAGTTTACAGTTGGAGCAAACGGTATATTCAGCATTGCGTGAAGATCGCTGCCGTCAGGATACTCCCATCGTAACGAACATCATCAATGCGATGTTTTCATTGTTAAAGGTATATTTTGATCAGTCGGAATGTACCTGCATCTCCCAGTTGGTACTTTGTCAGTTGAAGGCATTTTTCATCGGTTTCCATGAGTATCTGTTGCGTAATCCCGATCAGCATCCAGACGAGGTGAAATCCTATCGTGTCCGTGAACTGTTCAATCGATTTATGATGCTGATGGAGCGAGATTACAAAATATCGCGTGATGTAAATTACTATGCAGAACAGATGCATATAACCTCGAAGTATCTGACGAATATCGTGCGCCAGGTAACGCACCATACGCCTAAGTCCATCATCGACCAATATGTGATTCTGCAGCTCAAGATGCAACTCAAGCGCAGTTCACAGAGTATCAAGGAAGTGGCGTGGGAATATCATTTTGCAGACACCAGCTTCTTCTGCCGTTATTTCAAAAAACATACGGGCATAACACCGCAGCAAATAAGAGACGGAGCCCACTTTAAAAAGTAACTGTGCGCTAAACAAATGTATGGTATTTTTTAGAATAGCAAGAAGAAAATGAGAAAAACCTGACTCATAATTCAATAAAAAATAGTATTTTAGCAGAAAGTTCTATCGTTTACAAAGAATAGTCGACAGTTGTAAAAAAGCACAATACCAAATAGGAAGTTTGGTGAAAGACAAAAACATTTTAAAAAAGAGAATATGACGCAGGATTGCTTAGATTTACTTTCAACAACGCAGACAAACGCTTGTCTAAAGACATCAACGTAATTGGAGTTGAAAAAAATCAGCTTCGAAAGTCGAAGAAATGTCCCTTCTCCAACGTATCAAAAAGACGGAAGACCCTTCGAAGCACCTACCAGCATTCTAAAAAGATAATGATATATATACTCAACTTGATAATTGAAAAACCATTTCCCCATATAAAAAGAATATACAAGCCAGAATAGTTTAATGCCAAAATGTATAAAATATTGCTTGTTTAATATCATTTCTATCCAAAAACTAATATTTTTCTGTTTTTTTTGTTTTTTCATTCCCCTATTTTTCTTTCCATCCGTTATCTATATAAATTTGAAACATAAAATTAAAATTTTTAGACTATGAGAAAATTCAGTTTGATGATGATTGCTGCTTTATGCGCAGGGTGGGCTCTCCAAGGCTTTGCCCAGCATTCAGTAACTATCAAGGGTAAGGTTAAGTTTATCGAAAAAGACTTCAAGGTCTCAGTTTATCAACGTAGTGGTACTGATAAAAAAATACTTGCCGAGGTTCCTGTGAATGATGACCACACCTATTCAATTACGGTGCCTTTTGACAAACCTGGTACTGCAACAGTAGATTGCGGACAGTGGCAAGATGTTGACGTTTGGTTGGAAGATGAAAATATGGATATTGATTTTCGTGGTATAGATACCGCTAAGATTAAAATCAAGAATCCTCCTTATGTATATATACGCGCGGGAAAGAAGAATGAGGTTATGAACCTTGTTAATTTTGTGGGTTATCGTGGGTATCAGGCAATGATTGCCATCTCACAGAATGTTTGGAAAACCAAAATTGAAGATCAGAAAGAGAAGAGTACGTTGACTAACGCAATGTATGATGCCAATTATGACAATAGTGATGCTTGGATGAAATATATTGTTGAGCACTATGCTGATATGACCAGTGTACTCGTTCCTCTTAGTCAATTGGATGAAGATAAAGATGCTGATCTGATCAATGCTACATTGAGTCATTTGGAGTCTACATCTGAATCAGCCAAGCAAATCGTGGCTGATTACCGCAAGAAAAAAGCCGAAGAAAAAGAAATGCGTGAGCGCATGAGAGAAGGTAACCCTGCACCGGAATTTACTTTCCAAAACGAAAAGGGAAAGACCATCAATATTAAAAAGTTGAAGGGTAAAATCATCGTTCTCGACTTCTGGGCAAGCTGGTGCGGTCCTTGCCGTAAAGAAATTCCTAATGTCAAGAAGGTATATGCCGAATATAAGGATAAGGGTATCCAGTTCCTTAGCGTATCAATTGATGCGAAGAAAGAAGCTTGGACTAAAGCCTTGAAAGAAGAGCAGATGCCTTGGATGCAAGGATGGACTCCTGATGCAGGTAAGAGTGTGATGAACACCTACCAGTTTGGCGGTATTCCATTTATCATCCTCATTGACAAGGAAGGTAACATTTATCGCAAGAATCTGCGTGGCGAAGATATCAAGAACGCTATTGATGATTGTCTTGCAGGTAAGAAAGTTGCGCCTAAGGTAGTAATGAGCATGAGCGCAGCCATGATGTAACCGATTTTAAAACATTAACCGCTCCTTGTGTAAAAGCAAGGAGTACATTATTAATTAAAACAATAGGAGAGACTTAACATGAAGAAAAGTTTTATTTGGATGCTCGCTGCTCTGGCAGGCGTAACAATGGTTTCTTGTTCAAGTGACGATGATGGACCATCTGCTGGTCCTACCGTAGGTATTACTGCTGTGCAGGTAACACCTTCTGGTAGTGCAAAATCTTATGCCTGCGTGATTAAGCAGGATGCTATGACTATAGAGAATACCAATGACAGTGTAGATTGGGATGTGATTGATGCTTCTCTCAGCAAAACTAAGGTTATTGCTACTGCAACTTTAGGTGCTAAAGTATATTATAATGATGTAGAAGTGGGAACTCAGGGGGTTGAAGTAAATGCTTCTTCACCTGTAACACTGGTTGCCAAAGACAATAATGGTAACTCCAAATCTTATACATTGAAGGTGGTGAAGGCTAAAGTGGCTTCCGGTGCTGATATGATTAAGAAAGCAAGTACCTTTACCAACTTCCCTTCTGGTTTGATTGATTATGATATGACCTTCTTCAATGGCAAGTTCTATGCCATCACGACATCTCTTTCTGGCTCAGGAGAGGTTAAAACAGAAAACTACCAGTTGTTCAGTTCTGAGGATGGCTTGAACTGGACTGAAGTTGATTACAAGACTGATGCTACAGGTCTGACTCTTCCTGAAGGTCAAACAAACTATGTCATCGGTGGTGAAGGTGCACGCTTGGCTGTGTTTAATGGAAGAATGTACATCTTGGGCGGTGCTCGTACTAAGGGAAATGATAAGTATGGCAATGAGGCTGAAGTTGACTGGGGTATGCCTTCTATCAACTACTGGAGAAGTGTTTCAACAGCTGACGGTGAGACTTTCAAGTGCGATACATTGGGCATGAAGGTACTGGATCATGAGGGTCTCGAATCCGATGGTCTTTATGAATTATCTTCTGCTTACTTCAATGTGGCAACCATCAAAGATAAGATGTTTATTCAGGGCGGTTATTACTTTGGATTTGGTATGGCACAGGGTGCAGGACGCTACGCTTACACTACTGATGGTAAGAACTGGAATGCTGTAACTCCAACTTCAAGTGATCCTGACTTTGATGTTACTCGCAGAAATGCAGCTTCTTTCTTCACTTTCAAGGGCAAACTCTGGTGTGTAGGTGGCTTCACTAACTATATTGGTAGCCAAAATTATATGAGAACCAATGTATATTCTTCTGCTGATGGTTTGACATGGGAGAAAGCTGGTGAGTTGACTGGTGCTCCTGCTATGTATCATGCAAAGGTAATTGCTGGCGATGATGTTGCTTTCATGATTGGTGGAGAATACGTGGATGCTGATGGTAGTACCCATGTATTGTCTAATAAGGTTTACCGTACCACTGATGGTGTAAACTGGACAGAGGTTACTACTGTACCTTCTAATTTTGAGGGCGTTCGTGGTAGTGCTGGTGTAGCTCTTGGAAATACCGCATTTATCTTCGGCGGTAACAAGACTGCCATTTCCGATATGTGGGGATTCCCATTGGGCGCTTCTGATGTATTTAGCACAGATACATGGATAAAACTGATTAAGTAATTACTTATACACAATTTTCAGGGAAACTTTCCGTCCAAGGATTCCTTGGGAAAGGGAAGTTTCCTTTTTCATTTTCAGTATTTAATGATATTCTAATATATTTCGCTCATGAAAACGAAACTATATATACTCTTGGCTTTTGTCTTCTGTTCGCTGACGGCTCTTGCTCAAGAACATACGGTAACAGGACAGGTGCTTGATGAAAGTGGTGAACCTATGCCTATGATTTCGGTATCTGTAAAAGGTACCCATAAGGCTGTTTCTACAGCCGAAGATGGTACGTACAGTATTCAGGCAGAGCCTAATAGCATACTGGTCTTTTCCTTTGTGGGGTACAATCGCCAAAATATAAAGGTTGGAAACAAAAATAAGATTGTTGTTGTCATGAAAGAGAGTTCTGCCATGAAGATGCAAGACTTGATTGTTGTTGGCTACAGCAAGGTGGAGCGTCGTGACCTTACAGGATCAGTTTCTTCTGTTAAACCAAAAGACAATGTTTCATTTCAGTCTGTTGACCAGATGCTGCAGGGGCGTGTTCCTGGTCTCTTTATGTCCAATTCTTCTGGTCAGATTGGTGCAGCAAATGTATTGACCATTCGCGGTATCAGCTCTATCATGGGCGACAATAACCCTCTTTATGTCATTGATGGTGTACCTATCTATGGTACAGATAGAACATCCAATTCCGTAAACACTACTGGTGGTAGTATTCCAGGCGTGGCTTTAGGTGGTATGCAGACAGGTGGTGGAACACTTACCTATAACATTGATTTAAACAATTCCTTTGAGAAAAACCCATTATCAAATCTTAATCCAGATGATATCGAGTCTATTGAGATTTTGAAAGATGCCTTTGCTACAGCTATTTATGGCTCCAGGGGTGCTGCAGGTGTCATCTTGATTACTACAAAGAAAGGATCAAAAGGAAAAACTAAGGTCCATGTAGGTTACACTCTTGGTATTGATAATCCAATTGGAAAAGTCAAATTGTTGAATGGAGATAGCTACAGTCAGATATATTCACTGTATTATCCTCATGGTAACTATCCACAAGGCTATAATACCGATTGGCTCGATGCTATCACACGTACTGCCGTCAGCCATGGTGTAAATGCATCTGTTTCTGGTGGTAATAAAAATACAGACTATTTCGTTAGCCTTTCGTATGATAACAACGAATCATACGTAATCAACAACGATATGAAGCGTTATTCTGCAAGACTGAATCTGAATACTGTTCTTGCTCCTAAATGGAATATGGGTGTGAGTGTTTCGCTGAATAAACTCGACAATCATGCTTTGGCTGCAAGTTCTATCTATGCTGCAGCTATCAAGAAAGCTCCTAACTTGCCTGTTTATGATGAAAATGGTGAATACTACTATGGATATTCTCCAAACTCAAAGGGTGCTGCAGAGGCTTTCAACCCTGTGGCTATGGCTTATATCAATGACGAGAGCGTAGAGGATACCCGTGTCATTGGTAATGGATATATTGAGTACAAACCTTTCAGCTGGCTTTCTTGGCGTACAGAAATTGGTGCAGATATCTACAATAGTTTCTCTAATATCCGCAAGGGCGACTTACCAGATAATCTTACCGGTGTGGTGGGCAATCAGGCTACAGAATCTACCACTTTAAATTATAAGACAGTGGTCAACAACCTCCTGAATGTCAACAAGATGTTCGGTCATGATCATTTCCTCCAAGGTATCATTGGTCAGAGTTACGAATATACCAAGGAACGCATTACATCTGTGGCAGGCGATAACTTTTTCAGTCCTGATTTGAGTGGAGTAGGGGCTGCACAAACCAAGCGTGTCACTGCAGCCTATATGCAGCAGTCTGCCCTCTTCTCTGCTTTTGCACGTGTCAACTATCAATATAAGCACACCTATATGTTGGGTCTTACTTATCGCATTGATGGTTCATCACGCTACAATCGTAATCACCGCTATTTGAGTACCCCTTCTATATCATTGGGCTGGCGTATGTCAAATGAAAAATTTATCAAAAAGGGGCTTCCTTTCGTCAATGAACTGAAACTCAGAAGTTCATTCGGTTTATCAAGCAAGGATGGTAACAACAGTTATTATGGTGCACAGGCTGTCTATGCACTGAACCAACTCACTACCTATGGAGGAAAGAATTATCTTCAGATGTCACAACCGGGAAATGAGAACCTTCGCTGGGAAAAGACCTATACCTTTGATGCAGGTCTGGACTTGGAAATGTTCGATCATAGAGTGAAAATGACTCTTGATTATTATTACAAGAAGACAACAGACATGCTCTTCTCTTCAGACCTCCCTCTCTATACTGGTTATAGCAAGGAAAATCAAAATATCGCCGACATGAGCAACCAGGGTCTGGACTTCCAGCTCATCACCACTAATATCCTGACAAAGGACTTCCAGTGGCAGACGATTCTCAACCTCTCTCGAGCTACCAATAAGATCCTGAAATTGAGCTTTGAGGGTAACCAGCTTGATCAGGCAAACAGTTCATATAAGTATTATGAAGAGGGTAAGCCTGTTGCGCAGTGGTATTTGCACAAGTGGGCAGGAGTGGATTCTGCTACTGGTAACCCATTATGGGAATACAAGGATGGTACCATATCTACAACTCCTCCTGCTGCTGATTACAAAAATTCCCAGGCAAATAAGTTTGTATGTGGTACTGCATTGCCAGACTTCTATGGTTCCATCACCAATACATTGATGTATAAAGACTTTGAACTCGATTTCATGTTCAATTTCTCTGTGGGTAGCAAGATGATTAACAGTACTCGTGCCACTTTGCTCAATTATACGAGCGAGGATGCATACAACTTGTCTCAAGATATCATGAACATGTGGCAAATAGAGGGACAGCAAACAGATATTCCTAAGTTGAACAACAAGTCTGTGATTGGTAATTATGACTATACTACAGCCATTACCACTACTCGTTTTCTGGAGAATAACTCCTACTTGCGTCTGAAGACAATTACGTTTACCTACAATTTCCCTCAGACATTGTTGGCACGCACCAAGTTCTTCAACCAGTTAAAAGTATTTGCAACCATGACCAATGTGTTCACCCTTACAAAGTATTCCGGTGTGGATCCTGAAGTAAGTGCATTCGGTTCTTCAGCTCTGGCTGCCGGTTATGATAATATGACCATGCCTCAGTCTCGCAGTATGCAGTTTGGCGTGAGAGCAAGTTTCTAATCACATTTAACAAGCAATGAATATGAAAACAAAAATATTTCAAATCGGTGTTTTGGCAGCATCCCTCTTCTCTTTCTGCGCATGTAATCTGGACTATGCACCAGAGAATACACTCGTGGATGAAAAGGTGTACAAGACTCAGAAAACGGCAGAGGCTGCACTGCTTGGTGCATACGTGCGCTTGAATGTTTTCCTGGCTGGTGCGCCTCAAGACCAGAATAACTATGCTAATGCAGGCTATACCCTGTTGATGGGTGATATGGCTACAGACAACATGGCTATACGCTCTTCTGCAACTGGCTATTTGGCTGTAAAGACTAGCTCTTTTACTTCGTCTGAGCATGATGGACTCTTGGCTCGTATGTGGTCTTGGGGTTATAATGCCATCGATTATGCTAATAATATCATTAATAAAATCAATGAATTTGGTCAGTTTAACGAAACCATGGAGCGTCAGTATATCGCAGAAGCTAAATTCATCCGTGCTTACGTTAATTTCCAGTTGCTTTGCATGTATGGCGATCAGGCCTTGTTGGGTAACGACCAAGGTGAGGGTATTATCCTGAGAAGCGATGCTTATAATGGTTATAATCCAGATGAGATTGCATCCCGCTCTACAAATGCTGATTGCTGGAATTTCATTCTAAAAGATTTGGAGACAGATGCACTTCCTGATTTGCCGGATAATGTTCCGTCAGTAACAGAAAGAATACGTGCCAATCAAACAGTAGCCAAGGCGCTCCTGAGCCGAATCTATTTGTATAAAGGCACATATACCAATAATCAGGCAGATCTGGAGAAGGCGCGCGATTATGCCAAGGAAGTAATAGCAAAGAACGGTTATTCTTTCTCTTCGTCAAGCAGCGAGTACAGTACGGCACTCTTCCCAACGAATGAGTCACCTCAAGGAAATACGTATCCTAATCCAACTACCCGCAGCAATGAACTCATTTTCTTTGAGCCGAGCCGTATCTACACAGATAATTATCCTAACGGATTGAGTTATTATCGCAAGACGAGCTATTATGTTCCTGCTTCAATGAAAGATCTCTATGATGAAAATGACGTCAGAAGAACTTATCTCATTTGGCAAGGATCCAAGACGGATTATCCGAACGACTTGACAACAATGAAATATAGCGGTTATGATGATGTCCTCTTCATCCGTATGGCAGAAATGAAACTTACTTATGCAGAAACGCTCGTCAGGACATCTGGTGCTGTATCTGCAGAAGCAGTCAAACAACTCAATGATGTACATCAGCGCGCTTATCCAAGCGGTTCAAAACCAGCTCCGTACCAAACCTCTGATTTCGATTCGAAAGAAGCATTCCTAAAAACTGTGCTGAAAGAGCGCAATCGTGAATTGGCATACGAGGGACATTACCGCTGGGATCTCATGCGAACAGATAATATCTTGGGTGACCACACATTGGGCGCCATTGAGAAAAATAGATGGAATTTGCCAATACCAAACTATGAGATTCGAATTTCATATGGTAAGTTGAAGCAAAATACTGGTTATCAGGAATAATAGCAGTTTATTGAATATTAGTTTTAGAATATAGTTAATTTGAAAGAAATTCATGATGAAAATTAGATCCTTTTTTATTATGGCTGCTTTATGTGCCTTTTCCGCAGTGCAGGCACAGGGCGAGCAGCCTGTCACAGCTACAGAGATTGTTAAATCAGAAGGAGTTGCATTTGTAGAAGGAAAAACATTTGCAGAGGTCTTGCACAAAGCCAAAGAAGAAGGCAAGATGCTTTTTATTGATTGCTATACCAGCTGGTGTGGTCCATGCAGGATGATGGCTACCCAGGTGTTCCCACAGAAGAAAGTGGGTGACTATTTCAACGAGCATTTCGTATCTTTCAAAATTGATATGGAAAAGGGAGAAGGTCCAGAACTTAAAAATAAATTTTCTGTGAGAGCTTATCCTACTTTTCTCTTTCTGGATGGAGATGGAAAAGAAATAAATAGAATTGTGGGTGGTGACTCGGATGCTGATAAATTCCTTAAATCAGTTGATGATGGAATAGGAACATTAAGTTTGTCTTCCCTTGCGAAGCGCTATGAAGGCGGTGAACGAGATACGACCTTCCTCTTGTCATATCTCAAAGCCTTGGATGGTGCCTATGATTCTAAAAAAGCCAATGAAGTGGCTGGAGTACTTTTGGAGGGAAGAGATCAGAATATGCTTACAAATAAAGGATTGTTTGATGCCTTCCTAAAATATAATACCACTCCGCTTTCTCCTGCATTCCAGTATGTGTTGTCACATAAAGCAATGTTTACAAAAAAATATGGAGACGAACATCTTGACAGAGCAATAGAAAGTGTTTGGATGTCCTATCCACGCTCTTTTGTCACTAAGGAGTCTGATGGCAGCGTAAAAGTAGATGAGGTAGCCATGGAAGCCTACAAGAAAGAGATGAAGAAATGGAAAGTAAAGAACGCTGATGAGGTTATCCTCAACTACGATATGTATGTGGCTGAAAGTAAATCTGACTGGAAAACATTTGCAGCACTATGTACCAAGAGCATCAAGAAATATGGTGAGTATGATATGAGCATTTATAATTGGGCTTTACGTATCCAGCAGCATTGTAAAGATCCGAAAGTAAGGGAAACTGCAATCGGTTGGATAAATGCACGTATGAAGAATATTGCCAAGGAAAAAGCCAAGGAAATGGAAAGACAAAAGAACCTTGAGCCTGGCGTAATTCCTGCCATGACTATGATGGATTTCAGTCAGTACTACATAAAAATGATTGAAGATTTGAAAAAATAAAGTGGATTTATCATAATTCATACTGTTGGGTGTCACAAGTTTTTCCTTCTCTCTCTTGTACTTGTGGCACCCTTTAAGTTTAAAAAAATATTAATTTTTTAAGTTTTGTTCGTTTATGTAAGGAATTATTCATACCTTTGTTAAAAAAAGATATAAGCTATCGTATAGAGGAGCATAATGGCAACAGACGAAATAAATAAAAGGAATCAATTTAAGGAATTGTTTGAACAAAACTATTCCAAATTGTACTATGTGGCTCTCACTTTCGTGAAGGATGAGGAAGATGCCCATGATATAGTCAGTGATTTCTTTGCAAGTCTGTGGGAACAATATGATGGAGATATTACTCTCTATAAGTATGGATACTTATATCGGGGTGTGCAAAGGCGCTGTATAGACTTTATCAGGCATAGTAAGGTAAAGGACAAGTATAGTGAAATATATCTTTCAGAAGCAATCCCATTCTTTTGTGAAGACGAAAAGGAGGATGAACGTCTTAAGAAGATAGAGAAGATAATAAATGACATGCCAGATAAAACTAAATTTGTAGTAGATCAGTGCTACTTGGAAGGTAGGAAATATGTTGAGGTAGCTGAAATGATGAGCATTTCTAGAGAAGGCGTTAGAAAACATATAACAAAGGCTTTGAATATATTAAGATCAGCCTTTAATGTAGAGAAAAAATAAATGAAATCGTAGGTATAAAATATAACTATGGACAATGAAGATAAACTATTAATACAGGAATATTGTTACATCAGGACCAAACAAGAACATAAAGCTCCTGACGTGAAGAAAGCTTGGGATCAGTTTGAGCATGAACATATCATGAAAAAACAAAGTCTCAAGACTAAAAGGCATGTCATGTTTTTGCGATATGCGGCTGCTATTGCCATTATCCTCGTTATGGTAATGGGAGGTATCGGAATCTGGTGGTCAGAAGGAGGAAAACTGGTTGTTGAAAACTACAATACCAGAAAGTACATAGAGATGCGTAAGGCAAAAGGAAAGGAAAAACTGGTTGCATTCGAATCAACCAAAGGGCCACAGAAAATTCTAATCATGGATGAAAAAAGTATTAATCCAACAAAAAGAACAACAAAGAAAACGGAGAAAGTAGATACGCTTCATCATAAGGTTTTCTTGGCCACTGATATATTGGACGTTGCTTTTAGAAAAATCATCACTCCAAGAGGAAAAACATTTGAAATAACTCTCAGTGATGGTACACAGGTTGCGCTGAATGCCGACAGTAAATTTACTTTTCCAGTTAATTTCGCAGGCAAACCGGAGCGTATCGTACAACTGGAGGGAGAAGCTTTCTTTAAAGTGGCTAAAGATGCCAAACATCCATTTGTCGTGGTTACCCCTTCAATAATTACAACAGTTCTTGGAACTGAGTTTGTTGTAAAGGCATATGCTGATGGAAATCCTCAGGTTACGCTGCTAAGCGGTTCTGTGAAAGTGAATAAGATTGGAGCTACATCCGCTCAATCTGTGATATTAACCCCAAAACAACAGCTACACCTCACTTCTGATACTCATACAATGAGTGTTTTGAATGTTGGCGATCAGGCATTTCTTTCTTTGAAATGGAAGGATGACATGTTTTCTTTCTATCATACACCATTAATGGAAGCAATTCAAGAAATGGGGCGTTGGTATAATGTAGGAGTCGAGATTTCTGATAATTCTCTTATCAAGGAAACCATAACTTTGGAGATTTCCCGTAAAGTCTCTCTTGAAGACTTTGTCAATAGCATCAATCTGACTAACAATTTATCTGCCATCTTGGACCAAGGGAAGATTATAATTTGTCCAAAGAGTGCCAGTCAGGGCATTAATTGTTTCACTATCTATGCGGCACAAGATGTTAGAAATTAAAGATAAACCAAAATTTTTCACTCTAAAAGTGTTGTCACTTCGGCTCACTCCGAGATGACAACATTTTTTTTGATAATACTTTCCCCTGCCCGTCCGAAAACTTCTGATTTCGTTTTTTCTGTTTTCAGTTTATAAGTATCTGAGCCCACTTTAAAAAGTAATTGTGCGCTAAGCAATAATGAAAGTTAGCACTATTGTGCTACTCAGAAGACATACTCATCATAAAAACCCCGAAAGTTTTTGTCTAACTTTCGGGGTTCATATCATTTATGACGTACCCTTTTATGGAGGGTAGGTTAGAGGTTATAGGCCTCTTGCTTTCAAAAAGCCGGAGGCGTCTGGCTGTTTCATGCCAGTGAAGTCGGTAAACATTTCTATCTGATCCTTGGTGTTGCCTCGACTCAGGATCTTGTCACGGAAGGACTGTCCTACGGCTGGATCTAAAGCGCCATGCTTCGCAAAGTAATCGGCAATGTTTACTGCAAGTACTTCTGTCCATAGATAACTGTAATATCCGGCTGCATATCCGCCATCCCATACGTGATTGAAGTAGGAGGTGCAGTAACGTGGTGGTATCTGTGTGTTGAGCAAACCTATCTTGTAAAGCTCTTCTTTTTCAAAGGCTCCTGCCATATATGGGGATGGTACTTCATCTTCACTGATCTTGTGCCATGCCATGTCAAGACAGGTGGCTGCCAGGTTCTCGCCTAATGAATAGGCTGTCTGGAAGTTGATGCTCTTCAGCATGCGGTCCTTTAAATCACTTGGCATCGGCTTGCCTGTCTCGGTATGACGGGCATAGTGGTCGAATATCTCTGGGATGGATGCGAATGACTCGTTAAACTGCGATGGCATCTCTACGAAATCGCGTGCTACTGCTGTTCCGGATAATGTGTTGTATCTGCAGTCTGAGAGTATGCCGTGAAGGGCATGACCGAACTCATGGAACAGGGTGGTGACCTCATCCCAGGTAATCAGGGATGGCTGACCCTCTGGTGCCTTGGCACTGTTGCATACATTATATATAATAGGCAACTGACCGCGCTGCTTGCTTTGCTTAGCAAAGGCGCTCATCCATGCTCCGCCTCGCTTGGTTGGACGGCGGAAGTAATCACTATAGAAAAGGGCGATTGGCTTGCCGTTCTTGTCGCTTACTTCGAATACCTTCATGTCTGGGTGATAGGTTGGTATGTCCTTACGCTGCTTGAAGTTCAGACCATATACACGGTGTGCTGCATAGAATACGCCATTTACCTGCACGCTGTCGATATTGAAATATGGCTTTACCTCGTCATCGCTGATATTGAGCATTTCCTTTTTCATTTTGGCTGAATAGTAGAAACGGTCGTATGGCTCCAGCTTGAAGTCCTTGCCTTCTGTCTTCTGAGCATATTCCTCTATCGCCTTGGTCTCAGCATCTGCCTTAGGTGCATACTCCTTGATGAGCTGTTTGAGGAAATCATCCACATTCTTGGAATTCTTCGCCATAGTATTTTCCAATGAGTAGTCGGCATAGTTGTCATATCCCATCAGTTTTCCCTTCTCTGCACGGAGTTTCGCTATTTCTGTGACGATAGGGAAGGTATTGAAGTCTGGGTTGGTGCCATCTGCACGGTGGATGCTTGCCATATAAACCTTGCGACGGAGTTCACGGTTCTGCAGGTTGGTGAGGATAGGCTGCTGGGTTGTATTGATGATGACGATGCAGTATGGTGACTTGCTGCCACGGCTTTCGGCATCTTTCTTGCATTGTGCGATATCTGCCTCACTCAGTCCGGCAAGTTCTTCCTTGCTGTTTACCCAAACCACTGCATTGTTGGTTGCGGCTGGAAGGAGATTGTCCCATTTCTGCTGCAAATCTGAGATGCGGGAATTGATCTGCTTCATGCGCTCCATCTTCTCTGCTGAGAGCAGGGCGCCGGAACGTACGAAACTCTTGTAGATGACCTCGGTGAGTCTCTGGTCTTCTCCCTTGAGTTTCTTATATTCGTTGTCGTAAACGTACTTGATGCGCTCGAATAGTTTCTGATTGAATGAAATTTCGTTGTCCAGTTCGGTGAGCATTGGTGTCGCCTTCTTCTCTGTTTCTGCGATAGCAGGTGTTCTGTGGGCACTGGTGAGTCCGTAGAAGATGCTTGTCACTCTGTCGAGCAACACGCCACTCTCTTCGAAGGCGAGGATGGTGTTCTGGAAAGTAGGCTTCTTCTTGTTGTTGACAATCTTCTGGATGTTGGCACGCTGCTCCTTGATAGCAGTTTCGATAGCAGGAAGATAGTCACTCTCCTGAATTTTACTGAAATCAGGAGCTCCGAAAGGAAGGTTGCTCTTCTGCAAGAGAGGATTCTGACGACTGCCGCCCGCATTTTGGGCGAACGATGAGGCTGGCATCTGCAGCAGGGCAGCAGCCAAACCGAGTGTTAGGAATGTCTTGTTAAGTTTCATCATGTTTTTTGTTTATATTGCAATTATTCTACAAAGATACGCTTTTATTTCGGATTACTGCACATTTTATTCATATTTTTTGAAAAACCAACAAACAGATGACAGAAAGAAACTCATTGGCGATGAGACGAGGATCGTTCTCCTGGGCATACTTGCTGCTGCAATGTGGGCTAAATTACCGACTTTTAGGTATTGTATGTTTTTCCTTTTCTTCATACCTTTGCAGCCGAATTCTATATCATATAAAAAAATTAAGCATCAAGGTAAGATGAGAAGGACGATTAGTACCCTCTTGCTATTGCTTTTTGTGGTGATAGCTGAGGCTCAAAACTTGACAGGAAAGGTGATTGACAGTAAGACTCAAGAGGCAATCATAGGGGCGACAGTAACGTTGAAAGGCTCTAAAAAAATAGCGACAGTCACGGATATCACTGGTCAGTTTCGTTTGAGCAATACGACAGAAGGAAGTATCATACGTATCAGTTATGTGGGATACAAGTCTTTGGATGTGCCATTTCATAATGGTGCCACTTATCGCTTGTGCCAGGATGTTGCTGCTCTTGGCGAGGTGGTGGTGACAGCTCGTGCCAGCAATGGTCCTGTGACCTCATCTGTAATAGGTAGAGATGCGATGACTCATCTCCAGCCGAACAGTATTGCCGATCTTATGGAACTCCTTCCTGGTGGCTATGCCAAAGATCCGAACATGGGTGAGGCAAACACGATAACCCTTCGTGAGACAGGTACGATGGGAGCTTATGGTTCTACTACCAAAAACAATAATTATTCGATTTCTTCTTTAGGAACTCAGTTTATGGTAGATGGTGTTCCTATCTCCACCGATGCCAACATGCAATATTCCCCATTGTCGGATACACAGTCTTCAACCAGTTCTTCTACGTTAGAAAATAATCGCAACATTACCAATAGAGGTGTGGATATGCGTTCTATCTCAACCGATGACATCGAGAGCGTGGAGGTGGTACGTGGCATTCCTTCCGTGGAGTATGGTAATTTAACCAGTGGATTGGTGAAAATCAAGAAGATTCGTCGTGCTATCCCATTGACAGCCCGTTTCAAGGCTGATGGCTACAGTAAGCTCTTCTCTTTGGGCAAAGGTTTGGCTCTCAATAGTGCTGGCAACTCTATCTTGAATGTTGATTTAGGTTACATGGACTCTAAGATAGATCCTACCGACAACTTCGAGAACTATAAACGTGTAACAGGTTCATTGCGTTATACCTTGCGAGGTGAAAATGATAAGAAGTATCTTTGGCAATATAACTCCGCTTTTGATTACTCAGGTTCTTTTGATGACAGTAAGAGTGACCCTGATATCAACTATGGCAATGTGGAGGAATATAAGTCTTCTTTTAGTAGATTGGCATTGACTAATAGTTTCAACTTGAAGATGCCGAAGTCTTGGTTCAAGGAAGTGGATGTCAATACATTGGTAAGCCTTCAGCTCGACCGCTTGCACCAAACTCGTTTGGTGGCACCTCAGCGTTACGGCATCGTGCCTCTCTCTTGGACGGATGGTGAGAACGAGGCGCAAGCTGTGTTTGCGGAATATACAGCCAACTATCTTTGTGATGGTAAGCCTTTCAATGCTTACGTGAAGGCTAAAGGTGTGATGGGATTTAAAACCACTCATACCAACCATACGATAAAAATAGGTGCTAATTGGGATATTGCAAAGAACTTTGGGCGTGGGCAGGTATATGATATGCACAGACCTTTGAGTGTAAGCGGTTGGAGTTCTCGTCCTCGTAAATATTCCGATATTCCTGCTTTGCAAAACTTTTCTTTCTTTGCAGAAGAATTAATGAAAGCGAATATAGGCATGAGTAAGATAGAACTGATGGCTGGTGTTCGCTTGAATACACTTTTGGGCTTGGATAGTAAGTATGATATGAGTGGCAAGTATTATGCTGACCCACGTGTCAATCTTGCTTGGCATTTTCCGAAGTTTGATGTGGGAGGTAAACCTATGTCTATTTCGTTGAATGGAGGATATGGTATCACTACCAAGATGCCTACGCTCAATTATCTCTATCCAGATAAGTATTATAGTAACTTTATCTGCATGGCTTATTATGATACGGAGAATCCTACGCAAGACAGTAAGTTCATTGTGCATACTTATGTGCAGGATCCTACCAATTATCAGATAAAGCCTGCACGAAATTATAAGTGGGAGATTCGTTTGGATGTGGATTGGAACGACAATCGCTTTTCCGTGGATTATTTCCGTGAGTCGATGACTTCGGGCTTCCGCTATTCTTCTATCTATGGTGTGTATGACTACCGTTCTTATGACGTGAGCCAAATGAAAGCTGGTGTGGATTATACCACACTTCCATACGAGAATCGTAGAGTGTTGGATGGGTATCAGCAGGTTTCTAATGGCAGTAAACTGGTGAAGCAGGGCATCGAGTTGGCTTTCACTTCCCAGCGTATTCATTGTCTCAAAACTCGTGTGAATGTGACAGGGGCTTGGTTCCATACCCAATATACCAATAGCCAACCGATGTTTGATGCCGTCAGTACGGTAGTCAATGGACAGACGGTTAGGGATAAGTATGTGGGGCTTTATGACTGGAACGATGGCCGAGAAAATGACCGCTTGAATACCAATGTCACTTTTGACACCCAGATACCAGAGTGGAAACTTATCTTCACCACTTCTGTGCAGTGTATGTGGATGATTCGTACCAAGCAGATGAAGAAGAATGGTATGCCAATAGCCTATATTTCTTCGGAGGATGGACAACTTCATGACTATACGGAAGAAAGTCTGAATGACCCTTATCTGTTACAGTTGGCAAGAACCTATAACGACGATCAATTTAAGGCTTTTACAGTCCCAATGTCGATGGTTGTCAACCTGAAGGTTACTAAAGAGATAGGCAAGTATATGCGCTTGTCTTTCTTTGCCAATAAGATATTGGATTATTTGCCAGATTATACAGCCAATGGAAGAGTGATTCGTAGAAATGCTTCGCCCTATTTTGGTGTTGAAGCAGGTTTTACTATATAATAATATAATAAGAAGATGAAAGATTTTAGAAACGTAACAAAAACAATATGGTTATTAGTCTTTGGGGTGGTGAGTTTGTTCTTGTTGGCTTGTGAAGACCAAACGTCTGATATTCCACACACCAACTCGGAGTTTAGTATATCCATGCCGGAAGGAGTTGAAAACCTGAAGGTTGTGGACCAAACTTTGAAGATGACCAATTTATCTACGGGTAAGGTAACTGTTTTGGACGATTTGAAGAATGTCAGCCTACTGGAGGGACTTTACGACTGCGTCTATTCTGCCAATGTCATATATACAGCCAAGAACTCTGAGGGCGAGGAAACAGAAAGTAAAGGTATCTTGACAGGTAAGGCAGAGAATGTGGAGGTAACAGGGGAGACCAAGAATATTTCGATTGAGACCTATCTCTCTGCAGAGAACGATGACTTCATTTTTGAGGAAATCTTCTTCTCTGGCACCTTGCGATCTTCTGGCTTGCAGTATAATGGTGATAGCTATATTAAGATATACAATAATACCGACCATGTACTCTATGCCGATGGCTTGGCTTTCTGCGAGTCTAAGTTCAAATCTACGCAATACTTTGATTATACTCCAGATATTCGTAAGGACACAATGACCATCTGGTCTTTGTATGTGGTTCCTGGTAGTGGACATGACCATCCTGTCTTGCCGGGTCATTCCATGATTCTGTGTGATACAGGCATTGATCACCGTACGGCAAATCCAAACTCATTCGACTTGAGTCATGCTGATTTTGAATGGTATGACGTCTCCATCCAACCTGATCACATGGACATAGATAGTCCTACGGTGCCTAATTTGGATAAATGGTATTGCTATACAGAGTCGTTTTATGTGCTTCACAACCGTGGCTTTACGTCGTTTGCCTTGGCTCGCATTCCAATCGACAAAGAGGAATACTTGAAGAAATATAGATATACCTATAAATATACGATGTATCTTCCAGCAGGAACTTTCCCGATGCAACAAGAGGCTTACAAGATGCCGAATGCTTGGATTGTTGATGGCGTGAACTGTAGTGTGGAGGCTAAGCGCTTGTGGAATATCTTACCGCCATCCATCGATGCAGGTTGGACACACGTGGGCAAGATTGACAAAGACAAAACTCGTTACTTCCGTAGCATTCGTCGCAAGATGCTCTATCTCAATGCAGATGGCACGATGCATTTGAAGGATACCAATAATTCTACGGAAGATTTCAACACAGAGTGTATTCCCTCGATCATCGAGATGCAGCATTCTGCCATTGATGCACAGGGCACGAAGGCAATGACTGAGACATACGATGGTATTCAATCTAAAAAATAAGCAAGAAGAATAAGTATGAAGAAAAAATATTATTTCATGGCAATGATAATATTGGCGACAAGTCATGTCGGAGCACAAGAGGCGAACTTGGTGGACAAGGTCTTCGAGCATACCCTACTTCGAGATGGTATGAATGCTTCTGTCTTCTTGAATCCAGCCATGCAGTCGTTTCATTATCAGCATTCGTTGAACACGCTGAATGTGGGGTACGACTATCGTCATGCCACTATTCCTGAGAGATGGGAAGAGGGAGATGGGCATAGTAGAGTTTTTGCTGATGTGGATGCTTATTTGCATAAGGGCAAGGCTACCCTCTGGGGTAACGCTTACTATGTAAATGGACGTACTCATAATGTCTGCTATAATGAAACAACGGATTTTGAACAGCTCTATCCTTACCTGATGGCAGATTCTGTGGGAGGAAAGACCTGTCAGGAGTATTATTACTTCATGGGTGGTTTCTCCTATCCTTTGGGCAAGAAGTGGACGATAGGTGCGGAAGGTGAATATACTGCCAGAATGGAATACCGTACTCGTGACCCTCGTCCCAAGAACCTTACAGGTGACTTGCGTGCGAAAGTGGGTGTCTCGTATCTCTTGAGTGGCTTACACTCGATAGGCGCAGCTGTGACAGCTCGTAAGTACAAGCAAACCAATGAACTGAAACTCTATAACGAGGTGTCTGTGCCAACCATCTATCATCTTACAGGACTTGGTAATGACTACTATCGTTTTCGGGGTGTCAATACCTCTACTTATTACAAAGGCTATGGAGTGGGAGGTATGCTCACGTATTCGCAAAAAGACCAGAAAGGATGGTTTGCACAGGCAGAGTACGAATATACCAACATAGATAAAATCATATCCACGCTTAACGAACTGCCGATGGCAACATTGGAGAGCACTCGCTTCCATTTTACGGTGGGTTACTTGATGAATGATGAGCATCAGTATTATGGAGCTAACTTGAATGGTGAATTTTACCGCAAGGATGGCACAGAGAACATCTTTGGCACTGCGCAAGACAATATCTATCCTCTGATAGCTTCGGCAGGGCTTTACTCCTCGTTACAAGACAGGATAGGGATGGAAGCTTTCTATCAAAGCGTGTATTCCAACAAGTCTGCATGGGGAGGTAAGTGGAAATTAGCTTACATGGGTTTTTCGGAAAAGTATCAAGAACCTTATCGCCGATTAAAACATGCGGCTGTAATGACTTCATTATTGTTGGATGGCAAGGTAAAAGTAGGTAAATGTTTATTGTTGGGAAGTCTGCATGGCGGTTATGAGTGGGCTATCAATAAGCATAATGATGATAGCTTCTTGTCGGAGGATAAATCTGCGATGATGCGACCGCTTATCCATACCAATGAATATCTCAACAATAATCGTTGGAACATGGGAGCAGATGTGGAAGTACCACTCTTGGTGGCTCGACAGTTCTTGCCATTCATCAAACTCTCATGGCAGTACGATCATTATCTCCAAACGGCTCACCAAAATACTTTGGTTGCCTCTGTCGGTATTCGGTTTTGAAGAAATGATATAACATAACAATATAATAAGTTTATTAACTAAAAGTATCAATTTTATGAAGAAAAAGTTTACTTTATTATTGTTTGCGATCCTATCGCTTACAATGAGTCTGAATGCTCAAAGTCCTCTGGCTTTTCAGTGGGCACACTCTGTTGATGGTGCAACTACTGGTGGTGACAATGTGATGGGCATGTGCAAATCAAGTGATGGCTATTATTATATTGCCACAAACTTTGGTACGTCAACGACTCAAAAAGCGTTGAACGTTTGGTTTGATGGTGAACTGTTGAAAAATGAGCATGGTGCTTACGAGGGCAGTCCATACACAGGTACAAGTCAGAATGGCAATATGTTGCTACAAAAAGTAGCAAAGGATGGCTCAGTTGTTTGGACTACGTTTACAAAGAAAGGTGATGTAGATCACGCTGAGATTGCTCCAACTTCTGATGGTGGTTTGATTGTTGCTTTGAAATGCCGTGCATGGGTAAAAGAAGCAGGATTGGAAAATATGCTATGTTATGTAGATGCTACCGAATCAGAAACTAATATTACTGGTGACCAAGTAGAAAGTGAGTATCGTTATTTGATTATGAAGATAACTAAAACCGGTACGATTGAATGGTATCGTAGAATTACTGGATTAGTTAAAACTAATGGTGAAAATAAGCCTACCAAGAATAACATCTATGTTAATGGCTTGGCTGTAGATGAAAATGATAATATTTATCTTGCAGGTAATTTCAGAACAGAAATGTATTTGAATAAGTCTGATGAGACAAAGGCTACTTTGGTAGCCAAAAGTAGTGTAGATACTTGGGGAGGAGATTCTCAAAATACGGTGGGTGATATGTTCCTTGTTAAGTTGGATAGCAAGGGTTATTATCTTAATAGTATTGTTAATAATGGTATAGTCGATTGTGCATTCTTGGATAAGCTTGCGTATAATAATGGAAAACTTTACCTTGATGGTCGCGTGAAAAGTGTAGGCAATGAAATAACATTTGGTGGTGTCACAGTTAATGCAAGTAAGGATTTTCAGACTCAACTCTTGCTTTCTGTAAACACGGAGGATTTGTCTGTAAACTATATCAAGTCGTTGACTTCCGTTGAGAATGTTAAAAAAAGATTTGTTATACAGAACAAGAGTGCTCAATACTTGAATGGGTATGTTTACTTTACTGGTCTTTTGAATGGTAGCTGGAAGCAAGAAAGTGAAAGTGAGAATATAGCAACAAATCATACTTCTGCTCAGTTGAAGGGCTATGTCTTGAAGATGAATCCAGAAACTGGAAAAGTAGAAAAGGCTACTGTTCGTACAGATGGTGGTATTGGCGGTTTCTTTGGTGTTTATGAAGGTACAAAGAAATTGTATGCTTTCGGTTATGGCATGGGCGCTACTGATCGTGGCGCAATTATTGCTCCAATTGATAAGGAAACTTATGCTGTTGAAACTCCTATTATAGTTTGCACATATGGTATTGTCGGTAATGCAACCGCACCTATCGTTGATGGTGAGAATTTTGTGATGGCAAATCGAGGTAAAAGCGCAGCGTCTTTCTATGGGACAGACAAAAAGTTTGAGAATTTGAAAAACTGGGGTTCTGTATATTACAGCTACAAGATGAGTGATGTCATTTCTACAGGTATCAACAGACCTACTGCTTCTGGCATTGATTCTGATGCAATTGTAGATGTTTATACGATCGGTGGTGTGAAGGTAAAGAGTGGTGTTGCAGCAGGCAATGCTACTGATGGTCTTGCTAAGGGCGTTTACATCATCAACCACAAGAAGGTAATCGTAAAGTAATTATTGTATAATACTCTTTTTAAATGAAGAAACAATTTCTAAGCCTGTTCCTTCTTCTCTTAGCTCCTGCATCATTGTTTGCTCAAACTGTGGAGCAGGATGCATCCATCCGTCAGGGAAAGTTGAAGAACGGACTCACTTACTACATTCGTCATAATGCTAAGGAGGCAGGACTTGCCGATTTCTATATAGCCCAGCGTGTGGGCTCCATCTTGGAGGAACCTCGCCAGCGTGGCTTGGCTCACTTCCTGGAGCACATGGCGTTTAATGGTACCAAACATTTTCCTGGCAAGGGTAAGCAACTGGGCATCGTGCCTTGGTGCGAGACCATCGGTGTGAAGTTTGGTACCAACCTCAATGCCTACACATCAGTCGACCAAACGGTTTATCACATCGGTTCGGCTCCCATCAAGCGCGAAGGTATCATCGACTCCTGCCTCTTGGTGCTCAACGACTGGAGCCAGTTTATCAACCTTGAACCCAAGGAGATAGACAAGGAGCGTGGCGTCATCCACGAGGAATGGCGCAACCGCCGTACGGGCATGGCCATGCAGCGCATGATGGAGAATGTGATGCCTAAGATATACAAGGGCAGCAAGTATGAGGACTGTCTGCCTATCGGCAATATGGACATTGTGGATAACTTCCCTTACCAGGACCTGCGTGACTACTATCAGAAGTGGTATCGCCCCGACTTGCAGGCCATCGTGGTGGTGGGTGACTTCGACGTGGATATGATGGAGAGGAAAATCCAAAAGCTCTTTGGTAAGATTAAGGCACACAAGAATCCTGCCGAGCGCATCTACTATCCAGTGAACGATAATGACAAGATGATTGTCGCCATCGAGAAGGACAAGGAACAGCCTATCATCCTCGGTCATCTCTATATGAAGAGCGAGACCACTCCAGACAGCGAGAAAAACAGTGTGAAATATCAGCGTGAGGATTACATCAACGGCTTAATCACCTATATGCTCAATGGTCGCCTTTTGGAGAAAAAGCAAGTGGCCAATCCGCCTTTCATGAGTGCGACGGTGAAGAACGGTGCGTTCTTCGTTTCCCGCACCAAGGATGCCTTCAGCCTGAGCATCAGTTGCAAGCAGGACAATGTACTGGGTGGCGTTTCGGTAGCCGTAGGCGAGGTGGAACGTGCCCGTCAGCATGGTTTTACACAGAGTGAGCTGGAACGTGCCAAGAAACTTTATCTCAATGCTGCCGAACGACAACTGAAGATGGAGAAAGACTATAAGAACTCTCACTATGTGAGCCAGTGCGTGAACAACTTCTTGGAGGGAGAGCCTATCTTGACCCCTACTTACAACCTCCAGTTGGTGAAACTGTTTGATGGCGAGGTGAGTCTTGACGAGGTAAATAGTCAGGTGGGCGAGATAATCACCGACAAGAACCAGGTGTTCATCATGTATGGACCCGACAAGGATGGTTTCGTGGTTCCTTCGGAATTGGAAATTGAGAGCACCGTGCTTGCCGCACAGCAGAAGCGTTACGACGCTTACCAGGAGGAGCAAGTGCCAGCTACCTTGATGGCGGCCTTGCCTGCACCAGGCAAGATTGTGTCGGAGAAACCATACGGCAAGTTTGGCATGACGGAGATAGTCTTGAGCAATGGCATGAAGGTGTATGTGAAGTCCACTGACTATCAGGCCGACCAAATCACCATGAGCATGAGAGGCGAGGGCGGTACATCCGTCTATGGCGACGAGGACATACCTAACTTCGCCTTCTTGAGTGGTTCCATCACGGAGGCGGGTGTGGGCGACTTCACGGCCACTCGTCTTCGCAAGGCATTGGCAGGAAAGTCCTTGAAGTTGGCTCCTTCCATCACCAGCGAGGGACAGCGCATCACAGGCACCTCGTCAGTAAAAGACTTGGAGACGATGCTTCAGTTGGCTCATCTCTATTTCACTGCTCCTCGCAAGGACAGCATGGCGTTCGAGGGAATGATGAACCGCAACCTTTCGCTCCTGAAGAACCGCAACGCCAGTTCGAAGGTTGTCTACAACGACTCCCTCTCGGCTACTCTGTACGACCACAATGTGCGTATGGCTCCTGTAACCGTGGAGATTGCAAAAAAAGCGGATTACAACCGCATCTTCGAAATCTATCGTGAGCGTTTCAGCGATGCGAGCAACTTCAAAACCGTCTTCATCGGCAAGGTCGATATGGCGCAGCTTCGTCCGTTGCTCTGCCAGTATCTCGCCACCCTGCCTTCTACCCACAAGGCAGAAAAGAGCAACAAGGCCAACGTGCCTCAGATTGTGAAGAAGAACGAGGTGGTGAAGTTCGTGCATAAGCAGGAAACTCCGCTTGCCAACGTGAGCGTGTTCTATACAGCCAACGTCCCATTTTCGCCGAAGAACGACTTGGTGCTCGACATGTTGACCCGTGTCCTCCAGATCGCTTACACCGACTCGGTACGTGAGGAGAAGGGTGGAACATACGGAGTGGGCGTAAGCTTCAACCTCGAGAAGGAGGATAATCCGAATGCCTTGCTTCGCATTTCCTACAAGAGCGACCCCAAGCGTTACGAGGAACTGAATCCTGTCATCTACAAGCAACTCCAGAACATCGCCGACCATGGTCCTGTGGCAAGCAGTATGGCTAAGGTGAAGAAGTATCTGAAGAAGCAATACGGACAGATGGCAATTACCAACGACTACTGGAACTACGTCATCTGGCACCAGCTCGACGACGATGCAGACTTCGACAAGGATTACTGCAAGATGGTGGACAACCTGACAGCTTCTGATGTGCAGAAAATGGCTAAGGAGTTGTTGAAGCAGAATCATCGTGTAGAGGTTACCATGCTCTCGGAGTAAGGATCAGAAAAAAGATAGTATGGCGTTTCTTGCATATATATATGCGGAAACCTATTATCTATAGTTGAGAAAAAAGAAATTCCCAGTTAGGAAAAAATATTTTGTCAGTTGATTGACAAGTTTTCCCTAATTGGGATTTTCTTTTCTACTGAATTTCAATGTTGATTTTTAGTTATTTTCAGGTATAAAATAGTATGTTATTGTAAAAGTTTTTATACTTTTGCAATAGCATAGTTTAATGATACAAAATAATGATGAAACAAACTTTTATACTTCTGTTCTTCCTGTTGACGGCAAGAGTTCGCAGTCTTGAAATGGAGTGTAATTTACTGATTTTCAGTAATATAGATTGTAGAAAATCTACATGACCTAACGAAGCGCTTCTTTAGAGGAAATGGAACTTAAATATATATTTGTTAATAAAAATGCTTAATTCTCGTTGTCTATAGCTACAGTATCTTTTTGTATTCTCGTGATACAAAATCAGCGAGGGGAAATCCCTATTTCTCTCATTCACAACTCATTTTCCTACCATTGTACTCCAAATGTAGTTTTTGCCAAACTTTTAATAGTGTAAATTCTTTTGGTAAATTGGCATTTGGTAAAGAACGTTGGCTTTCAATTATTATCATCGTCAAACGGTAAAGAAGAATTGAATTTATCAAAATCAGAGTTGAATAATTTGTCTTGTATCACACGATACTTTTCAAACTCTGACTCTGCAAAACTCTTGGCAAATTCAGCAGAAACCTTTCCTGCATCATGTAATACGGCATCACCTCCGGCTTCAAGAATAATGTCTATACGCTTTGCCCAATCTTCCATTGTCATTGGTATATGTCGATTTGCCATACGTTCTGCTAAGTCAAGCACAGAGTTGACAAGTTTTCCCATATCTTCGAGTTCCACTTGTTTTAGATAGTTCTTGGCGATACTCACATCTGGCTTGACAATCTTTCCATCAGGTGCATTCTCCCAAGTGGTCAGTCCCATATGCTCTTTCTCCGCATTGGCTCTTTCTACGATAAGTTCTGCCGCAGTATGCCCATGCACTGCATAATGCATCTTATTCTGAACTTTTTTATAGAACAAACGTGTGCTAGGTGCATCCTTATTGTAGTCAACAGCTGTAGCGTATATATCCGTAAGCTTTTGATAAAATCTTCGTTCACTCAACCTAATCTCACGTATCTCCGCCAGCAAATGCTCAAAGTAGTCCTCACCGATAAACGAGCCGTTCTCCATACGCTTCTTGTCTATGATATAGCCCCGAAGAGAGAACTGCCTGATGACATAGGTGCACCATTGTCGGAATTGTGTGGCACGGATAGAGTTGACACGATAGCCAACAGAAATGATTGCGTCAAGATTGTAGAACTTTGTCATGTAGTTCTTACCATCTGCGGCAGTTGCCGAGTTTTTCTCGGTAACTGAATCTTCAACAAGTTCTCCACTTTTGAAGATGTTCTTCAGATGCAAACCGATGTTATCAGTGGAACAATCAAAAAGCACAGCCATTGCTTTCTGCGTAGCCCATACCGTCTCGTCCTTATATAGCACCTGAATGCCCTGTTCCTTACCTTCCGCCACGAAAGTCAAGAACTCTGCCGTACTGTTTCGTATTTCAAATTTCTTTGCCATTATTGATTTCCTTTTATGAATCTAAACACTGTAGTATATGATCATGTATTCAATGAATGCAATTCCTAACGTATAGTCCAATGTAAATGTTTTTTACTTCCACAAACTTCCCTTTTTGAATATCCTGCAAGTGTTCGATTTTATATAATCCGGATTTTTGTCTAATTTTTCCTGTATATTTTTTTTATTTGCAAGTATAACCTTTAGCCGATTTATGTCTCTATTCGCCATGACTGTATGTTTTTTAGTGAAGCAAAAATACATAAAAATCCCCAAATACGTATCGATTGCACCTATTATTTATGGAAGTTTAGCAAAATAATGAAGATTATTCATTAGGTTCAAGCTAAAATCCCATCTTTGTCCTTGATGCGACGCACATATTTGGCTACGTTGTCTGACTTCTTGACAAGGTGAAACACAAGACTTTCTGGATTGTCATCCATTCGAGGTGGCAACAACGATTGCGCCATTTCATTGAGCGGAATAATGGCAGGACGCTTTGTCTTTCGCTGTATGATGCTGATTGTTGGCACACCATCTATCGTTTTTATATCACCTTACTATATCCTTTCATTTCCGATAGTTAGCCTCGCTTGGGATAATTGGTGGATATTTTCGAAACCGCTGTTTCGGAAATGGTGGTTCCGAAAGTGAAAATGATGAATTTGTCAGAATCGTAGTCACATTCCTTTCCAGGTAGTATGGATATTGTATTTCATCTGCAATTTAATCTTCCCTCTTCATCTTTTCTCCTCCTATGTCAGTTTTTGTCACAACTGGATTGTACTTTTGCAGCAGAATTGACAATAACTCTACACAGCCCGAGATAAGTGCGTTCGTTGCCGAAGTTCAGGCCAAAGTCTTCCTTCAGCCGCATGCCCGAAAAGTGATAATAGGGCATGATGCCTAGCGACAATTCACGCCCCTTTCGATATAGCGGGATGTTGGCACTCACGACGGCACGCATATCGTCCGTCACGCTACTCTCACCAAGGACAATGCCGTCGGCATCCTTCAGCTTGTAGTTGCTACTGGGGTCAACGCTGGCAGAAGCCGACACCGAAACGGACTGCCCCGGTGTCGGCATTTGAGCCATGAGTGTTTGACAAGAGCATATCGCTGTCAGTATTAGTGTGAAGACTTTTCTCGTGTTCATATTCTGAAGATTCGTAGTTCCGACCTATTACTTGCTCTGCTTGAACAGCCAATCCCTGACGGCGGCAATCTTGTAGCCGTAGTCGAACGATGCCATGTGCTCCATGGCGCGTCCCGTTTCCGGAAGTACACTTCCGGCCTCCCACTTGATGAAGTTGACGTTGCCGCCACGGGCTATCAGTTCCTCGGTCAGTCGCTCCTGTTCCGATGATGGCAGTTTGGCACTCCAGCTTACCGAGTCAACCCTTGCATTGTTCTCCTTCAGCACTTTTGCCAGGTCTCTCATGCCGCCCGATGCTTTCTGGTCGCCGCCAGCCACGATATAGAAGAAATTCTTCTTGCCGAAGTCCTGCATCTTCGATGTGTCCCACTGGCTGCTGACGAAGAGCGAAGCAGCAAAGAGGTCGGGATGTGTGATGTTGAAGTAGAACGACATCATACCGCCCATCGACTGTCCGGTGGTATACATGCGGTTGGTATCTACATTGTATTCCTTACAGACCTTTTCAAGTAGTCGGATGGTCATCTCTACCTCGTCCGTCGTACTCCAGTCGTCCTGCACGGCCCAGTCGGTGTATTGCGGCACCAATACAAACGACGGATGCAGCTGCTGGTCTCTGTCGGACGCAAACTCCAAGGCGCCGTAGCCCTGCGTAAGCGGAGCCGTCACCTCCTTACCTGCGGTGCTTGCATCGGCCATAAACAGCACTAAGGGGAATTTCTGACCTGCTTCGGCACCTTCGGGAACCAGCAGGTTATACTCCATCGTCTTGCCTGTCTGCTCATCGTTGAACATCAGTTGCTTGAACTTTCCCAGTGTTTCCTGCTTCAATGCCACGAAAACGCTGTCAGAATCTTTGTTGATCACCATATGGCCACCTTGGCGAGAACCACGTTCGCCACCGTTTTTCTGGGCGCAGGCTGTCAGGCACATCACTGTCGCCAATAAAAACATTACTTTCTTCATATTTTTGTGGAGTGTTTCGTGACGAGGCACTGGTCTCTGCCAAGACCTTTTTAAGTGAATTATATTATGTGTTTGTTTGCTAAATTGGAATTTAGTCAATACTTTTCAGCAGCCTTGTAGGGTTACCGCCAACTAATGTTCGTGGTGCAACGTCCTTTGTCACAACTGAACCAGCCGCAATGACTGCACCGTCACCGATAGTCACGCCGGGCAAGATGGTCGAATGTCCACCTATCCACACATCATTACCAATAGTGACGGATATTCCGTGACCATCGAGCACACGACCTTCGGGGTGAAGACGATGTTGTAGTTTTCCTGAATAATTACCCATCATTTTTTTCATCGGATTATCTCCTGTTATTCTTAATTTATTAATTTATATATCCAACAAGTATGACACTTAAAATGGAGTTAATTCGACACAAAAAGAGTCATGGTTTCTACCAAAACCATCATTTGGACTTCTAAAATTCGAGATGGTTTATTGTATTAACGGTATTTAACAGCAAAAAAGAATGACTGCCGAAATAGCTGTTTAGAACATTGTTCTGCGCTTATGTTGCGCCATAGGAATATAGGGGCATTTAGGTAAATTGTTTGTCATCGTTATAACCTTGGATTATGAATCTCTTGTAAGCTTTCAGGGGTGTAACCACACCCCTAAAAACTTTCAGTCTTGTATCTATCATTGCATGTTCATTTGCTTTTGGCACTAATTCTTAACAGTAAGATTTTGGGTCTTTACCTCTTTACTGTTTCCTCCCACCATAATCTGGAAGTCGCCAGGTTCAATCACATGCTTTAATTCAGCGTTATAGAATTTGAGCATTTCAGGGGTGATATCGAAGCTGATTTCCCTGCTTTCACCTGCAGCCAGATGGATGCGCTGGAAACCTTTCAGTTCCTTGACAGGGCGAGAGATGCTGGCAACCATATCACGGATATAGAGCTGAACTATCTCGTCGGCATCACGGCTGCCCGTATTTTTTACGTTGATGGTGGCGGTAATCTTCCAGTCATCCCTATTGACTTCATGGCAGCTTAGCTTCAAATCGCCATACTCAAAAGTGGTGTAACTCAGACCATAACCAAATGGATAGAGAGGACCATTGCTTACATCCAGACAATTGCTGGCAAACTTGGCAAATTTCTGATTGTCATCAGGTACAGGTCTTCCCGTATTCTGATGATTGTAATAGAGAGGCTCCTGTCCGGTTGTCTTTGGCATGGAAGTGGTGAGCTTACCTGATGGAACCTTGTCGCCGAAGATGACATCGCAAAGTGCATCTCCCATCTCAGAACCACCAAACCATACGTTCATGATGGCAGGAATGTGTTCTTTCTCCCATGACAAAACCGTAGGACGCCCGGCAAAGTTGAGCAATACGACAGGTTTACCCATCTTCGCGAGTTCAGCAAGAAGCTCATGCTGCACATCAGGCATTTCCAGATTGGTGCGACTTGCGCATTCCCCGCTCATATCGGCAGTTTCGCCCATGGCGCATACTATCACGTCTGCTTCCTTTGCCATCTGCAGCGCCTCGTTCTTCATCTTTACCTCATCACCCCAGGCGATAGACTTACCCAATTCGCCGTTCTCCTGAAGTTCATGGTTGCGCCAGATATTGCTGCCCTGTGCATACAGTAAGGTAGCTTTGCCATCGAGCGCTTTCTCCATGGCTTCCTTGATAGTAGTATATTTCTCTGGAGCCTGAGCTACACTCCATGTGCCGGCAATATTGTTGCGGGTATCTGCAAGAGGACCAATCAGCGCTATCTTTCCCTGCTTCTTCAGAGGAAGAAGATTTCCTTCATTTTTCAGAAGCACGAAGGTCTCGGCTGCTACGTCGCGAGCTATCTGTCGGTTTTCGGCAGAGTAGATATCGGTCTTGTTTCGCTTGGTATTGCAGTAGCGGTAAGGATTGCTGAACAATCCCAGTTTGTATTTTGCCTCGAGGATGCGGCGGCAGGCAGTGTTGATGTCTTCCTCCGTCACCTTGCCCTCTGCCACGCTTTGTGCCAGATGCTTGACGAAGGCATTGGAGCACATATCCATATCCGTACCAGCCAGGAGTGCCTGTTCTGATGCTTCTTTCAGATCCTTGGCAGTGCCGTGGTTCAGAATCTCGGCGATAGATGCATAATCTGTTACGAGAAAGCCCTTGAATCCCCATTGTTTTCTCAAGACATCGGTCATCATCCAGTGGTTGGCGGTGGCAGGGGTATAATCTATTAGGTTGAACGAAGACATTACGCTGCCTACGCCAGCCTTTACCACGGCTTCGTAAGGAGGCAGGTATTGGTTCATCATGCGTATGCGACTCATATCCACGGTGTTGTATTCCTTTCCGCTCTCCACGGCTCCGTAGAGGGCAAAGTGCTTGAGGCACGCCATAATTCTATCGGCTCTCAATATCTCCTCTGTGCGCATGTCGGCACCCTGGTAACCCTGTGTGAGTGCGGCACCCATCACGCCGCTCAGGTAAGGATCCTCACCATTGCCCTCGCTGATTCGTCCCCATCGGGCGTCGAGAGCAATATCTACCATGGGCGAGTAAGTCCAGTTGATTCCTGCAGCACTGGCTTCCTTTGCCGATACTTCGCCTACCTTCTTCATTGCTTCTGTATCCCAGGAGCAGGAGAGGGCGAGGGGGATAGGGAATATGGTCTCGTAACCATGGATTACATCCATGCCCACCAGCAGCGGAATGCCCAGACGGCTGTTCTTGATGGCGATGTCCTGGAGAGCCTTGATTTTGTCGAGTCCCTTGATGTTGAATACGCCGCCCATGTTGCCTTTTGCAATGTCGCCACCTACCTGGGTGTCCAGGGCTCCACCGGTAGTGATGTCGCCAGCCACCATCAGGTTGAGCTGACCGATTTTCTCCTGCAGAGTCATCTTTGCCATCAGCTGGTCGATATACTCCTTCATCGGCAGGATTTTACCTTTTTGAGTTGTTGTTGCAACTTTTTTCTTGCTGGCGGGTGTGTGGGCGATGGCAGGAACCATCAGCGAGCCAGCCAGCAGAAATGATAGTGATATGAATGTTGTTCTCATATTTATAATGTTAGTAGGGTTATTATATAACTTATATCATTGTTAGTATTGTTTTGCAAAAGTAATAAAAAAAAAGAGAACCCACATAGGATGAAGGGTGAAAATGTGGATTTTTTTTCTGTTAAAGAAGAAAATAAGACTATATATGAACAAGCTAATGATATGATGCAAACCGATCATGAGTATATCGGCGAGTTATACGATTACTTTGATGCTGCGTTCCTGAAACTCTTCCTAAAGAATGAGCCATCTGTGAAAGAGATGAATTTGAAACAAAGGTAAAGCAAATCGGAATGAGATGATATTCGGTAGAAGATTGGCGCAAACTTATATACTGGGTGATAATAAAAGGTTCCTTGATGGAGTTTGATAATCTCCAAAGGAACCTTTTTTTGTTTTATTTCAGTTCAAACGCCTTTTTGAGTTTCAGCTGATCGGAAGCATTTCCGACGAGCGCCTCAAACTTGCCTGCTTCTGCCTTCCAGGATGCAGCTGTTTCATCATAGAAGCTGAGTGCCTGCTTATTGATGGTGATGTTTACATCCTTGCTCTCTCCCGGCTGCAGGTAAACCTTCTGGAATCCCTTCAGCTCCTTGTAAGGGCGATCGACAGAAGCCTTTACATCATGGATATAGAGTTGGATGGTTTCTGCACCGGCACGTTTGCCAGTGTTCTTTACATTCACGGTAAAGGTGATAGAGTCATTCTGATTCATCAGATTCTTATCACTGCGAAGATTAGAGATGGCAAACTGAGTGTAGCTCAATCCATGTCCAAAGGCGAATGCAGGCTTGATGTTTTTCTTATCAGTCCAACGGTAACCTACGTAGATGCCTTCCTTATACTCCTCATCAATGATGTTGCCCTCAGTCTTGGCTCCACCTTCCTTGCGCCAGGTGCCCGGATAGGTGTTTAATGCGTGGGCACCCACTTCCTGCAATGAGTTTACCCATGTGAATGGTAATTTGCCGCTAGGATTCTTGTCACCGGTGAGGATAGAAGCCAGAGCTTCACCGCTTTCGCTACCGATAAACCATCCCTGTACGATACCTGCTACCTTCTCTTTCCAAGGCATAGCCACAGCATTACCCGAGATATTCACATAGATGAAGTTCTTATTGGCTTTAGCCAAAGCCTCTATGAGCTTGTCTTGAGCGTATGGCAATTCAAGCTGTTTGCGGTCGTGACCTTCGCAATCCTGATAATCGCTCTTGTTCAAGCCGCCAAACATCACCACGTAATCAGCATGCTTGGCCTTTTCTACGGCTTCGGCTATCAGCTCAGCCTCGCTGCGTTTGTCCTCCAGATTCTGTCCGGTAGTTACGCCATTGTAATTTCCGCTAACATCGCCCACATAACCTCTGGCAAACTCCACTTCCACATTATCTTTTTCCAGTCGTGATTTTAATCCATCGAGTGGCGAAATCTCCCGCTGTACCTTGAGAGAAGAGCTGCCTCCACCCACGGTCATCATCTTCACGGCATTTTCTCCTACAACCAAAACACGTTGTGCTTTCTGGGTATTGATAGGAAGCACATTGTTCTTGTTCTGGAGCAGTACGATGCCTTCTTCGGCAATCTGTCTGGCTGCTGCATAGTGGCTGTCAGAACAGAGGAAACCGTGAGGACGGTTCGGATTCATGGTGGTGCGATAGAAGAGGCGCAATACGCGGCGCACCTTTTCATCCAATTCCTTGGTGGTGTATTTACCTTCCTGGATACCTCTTATATATGGTACGGCAAGGTAGTAATTATCGTAGGCATTGCTGGCACCCATGGTCAATCCGTTCGTCCATGTGCCGAACTCTATGTCGAGCCCGTTCTTCACGGCTTGGTCGGTATCGTGTGCGCCTCCCCAGTCGCTTACCACTACGCCGTCATATTTCCAGTCGCCCTTCAGAATCTTGTTCAGAGTCCACTGGTTATGGCAGTTGTGTTCGTTCTTGTAGAGATTGTATGCACCCATGATTCCCCAAGTCTTACCTTTCTCTACAGCAGCCTTGAAGGCTGGGAGATAGATTTCATGGAGGGCACGGTCGCTCACGATGACGTTTACCTGATGACGGTATTCCTCCTCGTTATTGAGGCAGTAATGCTTTACGCAGGCTGATACTCCCTTAGACTGTAATCCTTGGATATAAGGTACAACCATGATGCTTGCCAGGTAAGGATCTTCACCCATATATTCGAAGTTGCGTCCGTTCAATGGGGTGCGATAGATGTTCACGCCAGGACCTAGAATCATGTCTTTTCCCCGATACAGTGCCTCTTCGCCTAATGCTTCTCCATAGATTCTGCTCATCTGTGGGTTCCAGGATGCTGCCAGGCAGGTGAGGGCAGGGAAGGCTACGCAGGAGTCATTGGTTTGGCCAGCCTGCTCCCATTCGTCCCACAATACATCAGGGCGAACACCATGAGGACCGTCATCTGTCCAGAAGTCAGGAAATCCCAAACGGGGAACTCCTGCAGAGGAAAACTTACTCTGTGCATGAATGATGCGAATCTTCTCTTGAAGTGTCATTCGGGCAATGGCATCGTTGATGCGTTGTTCTACAGGTTTGGTGTTGTCGAGATAGACAGGCAACTGACCAGTTTGTTGTGCGCTGGAGGTGGCTATAGCCGCCATCGACAGTGCGCAGGATAGAATGAAGTGTTTCATGTTTCTTGTGAATATTATTTCTTATGAATATTAAATTGTTAGTTATGAAAATGCGTATCTGTCATTTTGGATGCAAAGTTACTAAATAATTAGACATAAAACGAGTGCTTGCAAAGAAAAAGTGGAAAAATATCATTGGTGATTTTTATAAGTACCTGATAAAGAGCGTTATATGAAAAATGAAAATGTGGCTAAAAGTGGGAATACTAAAGTTTCGCAAGTGAAAATTCACA
>ULJR01004974.1_pt1 | contig 37281 bp, 50 predicted proteins | sample 1950951 | NCBI WGS metagenome assembly ULJR01 (sample SAMEA4835480, study PRJEB28245) | human gut metagenome | biome: gut microbiome; material: fecal sample | place: Denmark | collected 2008
CAATTCGATTACCGTTTTGGCAAGACACGTAAATCTCAAGATCGTCTTCGATGTTTCCATTTGAATCCCTTGGAAAATCATTCGTTGACTGGTCAATTACGGGGAGTAGTCTATAGCTGCCTTTATATTTCATCATATAGTTCGACATGCTACACCCACCTTGGATTCTTCATTGGCTTGAACTCACCACACCACTCAGAAGCAAACGTAAATGGATGACTAAGGAGTGGCGTATTCATAATCGTTTCGGGAACCATGATGCCCATCTCGTTCACTCGTTCAAAGTTAAGTGTGTTTGGTGGGTAGCGATGGCATTCGCCTTCTGTGCATTCTCCAAACCTTTCAAGATTCTTTTCATTATAACATTCCCAATACTTGCAATTTGCACAATGCTTTGGAGTGTTGTTTTTATTTTTACTCATCTATACCCTCCTTTTATTCTACCCTCTATCTTGTTCAAGCACATCAAGAATGAGACTTCCATAAAATCCAGTGCTACTGATAATTGCAAGAATGTTATTATCTGTGAACACACTGAATACTAAGATAATTAGCCATATAAACGATAGGATAAGGAATGCACGATTGAATATAAAATCTTTAAAATTGAAATCGTTCACTATTAACTCCTTCAAACTTATTGTGGCATGACGCATGACAAGTTTGTTTTGTTGCCACACATCATGCCGTTTTATTGTCGCTTACTGTTTCTTATCGGTAGAACCCATACCGCCAATTCGAGAGCCAGACGCGATATCGTAATCTGTTACATGATAATTTGTCAAGATACCCTGACAGAATGCCTGACCTTGCTTAAGTACGACTCGTTCATCACCGTCGTTTACCATCTTCATAAAGATATGTCCCTCATTTTCTGCTTCAGAGTAATCGCTGTCAATTACACCTGTAAGGTTCGAGGGTATCAGACGGTACTTTGTGCCGAGTCCACTACGCGGGAACATAAGTAGCACCATACCGCGATCCATATTGCACTTGATACCAGTAGGAATCATGATAGACTGACCTGGCTTGAAACACAGATGAATCGGGCATACGAAATCATATCCTGCCGAACCAGATGTGCTTCGCTTTGGAAGTTCGATAGCGTCATAGATTTCACGGATTTCCTCATCATCCGACTCATCATAGTCTGGGAATGTATTCAACCAGTCAGACTTGAACTGCTCATACGATACCTTATCAAAGTATGTACCTTCAAGAAAATTCTTTACCTTCTGTTTAAAAAGACCCATATACTATCCTTTCTTTGCTTGGACAACATGCTAGCTATTTCTTCGTTTTTTGACTGTTTTAGTTAACATGTTGTCCCTTGTTTGCATATAACATTTGTTGCTTAAATATTATACAACACTACTTCGTTGTATGCTAGAGACTTTTGAATGTCGATGATTCGCTGATTAGAGCTACCACGGAACGGCAATGTGATATCTTTTAGTTCATCAACATATCTGCCATCTACAAGAACATTGCATAACGCTACGATTTCTTTGCGCTGTTCGAACCATGCATCTCTGTCAGGATTGAAATCATCTGTTGTTACGGGATACATAATTTGCTCCAATGTATATCCAGAGTATAGCCAAATACTTTTATCTGGGAAGCCTTCTTTAATCTTTTTGATAATAGAAAGAACTTCTTCTGTATTTTGCTTTGCAAGCGGCTCACCACCGAGAATACTAACGCGCTTTATATATGGCTTCGAAACAATAGAAAAGAACCTGTCCTTTGTTTCATCATTCCATACTTTGCCTCCGTTAAAATCCCACGCGATAGAATTAAAACAATTGAAGCAATGCATACTGCACCCTTGGACAAAAAGAGATGTTCCCACTCCTTTACCATTGCATACATCAAATGGTACGACTTGTGCGTATTTCATTAAAACACCTTACCTTCGTGCTTCGTCCTGTGCGCGACCTCATCTTGTTTGCCAAAGTTGAATGCAGTTGTGTAGTTGCCAGTTAAATCACTGTTCAAGTGGACTATTCCTTGCTCCTTGGAGCGTCCGTGTCTAGTCTCTGCATTCAGAAAGATAATATCAAAGTCATAAATATGAGAACGTTTATTTTTTAAACGGCAACGAAACTTTTCACTTGGTTCATTATAATACTCGCTAAGAAAACGAGAACATTCCGCATATGATTCGAATGTGTATTCTTCCCTTTCGTTACGAATCATTACTGGTTTCATTCTATTTCTTCTTGCTTCTTCTAAATTTTTGCTTCCAGTAGCGGAGATTTTTGAATAATCTCTGTTTTTCATTTGTTCGCTTTTAGTGACATATCTAAGATTTGAATAATGATTATTATGAGGATTCCTGTCTATATGGTCAACCTCGAATCCTTCTGGGCAATCACCTAACCAGCATTCTGCTACAGCCCTATGAATCATTACTCTAACGATTTTAGGATTTTTTCTTCCACCAAGATGGACAAATGTAACGTAATACCCTTTTTTGCTGTGGTGCATATCCAACTTAATTTTAAGTTGTTTCTTTGACTTTACATTCCTAAATATCGTACCGTTTTCATTAATCTCATAGAGAAAATTTAATGACTTTATCTTTCTAAACTCAAGATTTGAATTACTATTCATCCCTTGATACCTCCTTAACCATTATTTTATTTCTGCTCCTTATTAGGACGCTAGTTAAGAAAACGCTGTTTTCACGCAGCTTTACGGAACTTGAGGGGCATTTCCTACTGGACTTACCCCGTTACTCTACGTAAACGCTGGATGTTTTCACCACCGCACATAGGGCAAGTATCATCAATCTCATCTGTATATCCGCAATCCATACAAGTGTCGCATGGCACATTGATGGCAAAGTATGGGATATCCTTATCCATGGCATAGTTAACGATGTCCTCAAGCGCTTCTAGGTTGTGCTTTACAGATGACGCGAGTTCTACGTAGGTGATACAACCAGATCTGCTATATCCAGTGAGTTGAGATTCAAGGTCAATCTTCTCAAACGGATCAAGTTCTTCCCATACGGGAATATGCATCGAATTGGTGAAAAACTCTTTATCTGATACGTTTGGAATCACGCCGTACTTTTCCTTGAACTTTTTTAGCGCAGTATAGCACAGATTCTCTGCTGGCGTGTAATAAACTCCAAAGTTAAGGTGATATCCCTCTTTAAATTCGTTGCACCTATCGCTAAATAACTTCTCGATTCTCTTTGCAAGTGCCATTCCTTTTTCGGTAGTGTGATTGCATCCGATAAGGATTTGCAGAGCTTCAGCAAGACCGAGTTGACCAAGAGCAAGTGTACCATGCTTTAGAGCCGATACGATGTTCTTGCCATCATACCCTTCCATAGTTCCGTTCTCATACATGAACTTAGCTGAGTCTGGTGACTGGCTTGCAATCCAATTGAATCGTTCGATGAGCATATCTTTGGCTTCATAAATCTTCTCATCTAGCATATCCATAAATACTTCTACTACATCATTATCTCCCGCCGCTTCCTTGGCTTCCATTGCGATGGTTGGCAGAATAATTGTGGTAGGACAGATGTTACCGCGTCCATCCTTTGTTTGCCCCATCCCATTGATATCCCAACCATTTGCTGTGCGGCATCCCATAGTGCTGAAGAAAGTCTTCGGATCATTCGGGTCGTACCCTTCGTTTCCGCTCCAATCAACATTAGCATAGTTAGGATACAATCGTTGAGCAGTAGACCTCAGTGCAAGCTTAAACAAGTCGTAATTAGGATCACCTTCTTTACGATTTACTCCGTTCATGCATTGGAAAATACCACAAGGGAAAATCGGTGTTTTATGTAGCTTGCCAATACCTTCAATTGACACATCCAGCAAAGCCTTCGTCACCATTCTGCCTTCTGGTTCAATACATGTACCATAGTTGATGGATGTAAATGGAAGTTGGTTGCCAGAACGCGATTGAAGTGTATTTAGGTTATGGTACATACCTTCAACAGACTGATATACTTCCCGCTTCGTCATATCCATTGCATACTTATATGCCTTTTCTGAAAATGACTTATATGCATCATCGTCAATAGACATATTTTCATTAATATTGTCATCAATTACTTTGTCTTCAAGATAATTGACTCCATCCCTATAGTGCTTATAAAAACTCTTTCGCACATAAGGAATCATAGTGTGGTCTAGGTGTGTAGCCGATACGCCGCCGAACTGCTGCAAGGATTGCAACTGAAAAATTACAGCAACAAGCTGCATCGCCGTGTTAACAGACTGAGCTGGGCGCACATCTGTCTGTCGTGTATTAAAGCCATTAGCAAGAAGCTTGTCGAAAGGAATGCTCAAGCAATTATGCATCCCAATCGCGTAAGAATTGAGATCGTGAATATAAATCTCATTATTAAGATGATTGTTCTTTGCCATGTCTGACATACAATAATCGAGTGCGTACTGCTTCATAACAGCATCGCTTGCTTCACCAACACGACCGCCAAAAGAATGTTCGTCAATATTAGCGTTTTGATTCTGAACATTTGATGCAGTAAGCTTTTCAGCTACGGTTTTGATAAGCATACTATTACGGTCACGCATCTTTGTTCGCTCATTACGATACAGGATATAGCACTTCGCAACATCCTTACGAGCGCTGCACATAAGCTTCTGTTCTACAAGATCCTGAATATCCTCTACAGACATCTCCTCCTTCTTGGTGCCAGCAATTTCGTTTGCAATCTTGTCAACGATAGCTTCTGCCTTGTCGTCAATATCGCCGTCTACTTCGATGAATGCCTTCTTAATTGCATTTGAAATCTTATTTTTATCAAATTCCTCTTTTCTACCATCACGCTTGACTGTAATGCTAACCATAAGCATCAGCTCCTTTCTTGGGTGTATAACCTTATTTGTATACCAGTATAGAACAACACTGTACCAATATCAAGACATCATTTCAATAATTTTTTGCTCATTTACGATGGGGATATTTAAACTTTTCGCCTTCTTGTTCTTCGATGAATTGGATTCAATGTCATTATTTATGAGAAAGTCAGTCTTTGCACTCACCGAACCAGCAACCTTACCACCCATAGACTCAATCTTATCCTTCAGCTCATCGCGGTTGCCAAAAGAATTAAGCTTACCAGTAATAACAAACGTCTTACCAGAAATGTTGCTATTGTTTGCACCCGTAACATCTGGTTTCTCAATAGTTAGAATCTGAGGAAGAACATAGAAGATCATATCACAATTGTTGTTGATATAATTTTGAATCGATTCAGCCATTTGGCTACCGAATCCATCTAGTTTCTCAAAGTCAAAGTCACTTCTATAGCAGCAATGTTCGTAGAACTCATCGAAGTCACCGTTAAAATAATTACTGATAGCCTTGCTCGCAGTCCTACCAATCAAAGGAATAGACAAAGAATAGATATACCTGTCCAGTGTAGTAACCTTGCTGTCATCGATTGACTTCAGCAGCTTGTCTACTAGCTTCTCTCCAAGACCGTCAATCTTAGTCATATCATTTTGTCTGATATAAAGATCGTAAATGTCCATGATACTACTTAGGATACCAGTATTAACAAGCTTCTCAATAGTAGATTCAGACAAACCATCAATATCCATTGCGTTCTTAGATGCAAAATGCGTCAACTGTGCAACAAGCTTGCCATCGCAACCCTCGTTCCCGCAAACCAAGAACTTCGTGTTGTTGTCCTGCTTTACTTCAACTGGCATACCACAAACAGGACATGTGGTTGGCGGCTTGATATATTCTACCGAATCATCATCTCGGTCAATTGCACTTAGATTCTCAGCAATAGCGGGAATGATTGCGTTCGCTCTAAAACAGGTAATAGTATCGCCAACAGCAAGCTTATAGCTTTCAAAGATAGAGAGATTATGAAGTGTAGCCTTTTCTACAATGCTGCCGTCAATCTCTACTGGCTCGAACACAGCAACAGGAGTAACCTGACCAGTCTTGCCGAGCTGCCATTGAACCTCCTTCAGAGTAGTTTCAACCTCCTCATCCTTCCACTTGCGCGCAATCATATCCAATGGATGATGAGCGGTCATACCGAGGCTCTTACCATATTCATAAGAGTTATACTTGAAGATTGTACCGTCTACGGGATACTCGTATTCTTCTGGGTTAAATAAATCAGCATCAATATCCTCATAATTATTAACATCAACCATATGATGCGGCACAACATCGAATCCCATGGTTTTCAAGAACTCATACGTATCAATCAAGTCAGCCTTAGCAATGTTATCATTGTTAATTCCAGAACCGCTCGCATCTACAAGCTCAAAAGCAATGTACTCAAGATGCCTGTCTTTAGATACATTCGTGTCAAGGCAACGCAACGATCCCGCCGCTAAGTTTCTTGGGTGTGAATACGGCTCTTCAAGAGATTCGTTGATTTTGTTGAAGTTCTCCCATGAGATTACACATTCACCACGAACCTCAAGATCAAAATCATAACGCAGCTTCAAAGGAAGGTTCGTACAATTCCTGAAATTCTCTGTGACATCCTCGCCTACCTCGCCATTGCCACGGGTAATAGCTTGCTTGAATACACCATTCTCCCACCTGGCTACAATGCTAAGACCATCGAGCTTAAAGCTTTCAACTACATCATGGTTACCAATGAACTTGCCAATCTCATCAATGTCCTTTGTCTTGTTTGCAGACAACATCGGTTTGGTATGCTTTACCTTCTTGAAACCGTCAAGCATCTTGCCTTGCACCTTATGCAAAGGAGAATTGCTAAGCACATATCCAGTCTGCTGCTCAAGAGACTCAAGCTTATCCATCATCTCATCATACTCATGGTCTGACATAATCGGATTGTCGTACAGATAATATGCATCAGATGCGGCGTTAAGCTTTTCAACTAGCTGTTTGATTCTTTGTATCAATACTTTGTCATCCATTTGATCGCTCCTTTAGACATATAACATTAACAGCTATGACACATTAAATAGTATCATAGCTGTTATTTGTGTTCAATATTTATTTTGACTTATTTGACAAGGCTCTTTAGCATTCCTTGAATGAACGTGTGTCTACTTAGATTTGCCTTTTTCTTAACTGCCATGTTAACAGTATCTACAGAGCCAAGATGGAAACATCGCTCTTTCATGCGGGTAAGCGCAACATAAATAAGATTTGAATTGAGCATGAAGATATCTGCTTTTGGAGTGCATACAATAACATTTTTAATGCCGCTACCTTGGGACTTATGTGACGTAATTGCATAGCCAAGTCCAACCATTTGCATATCCGACTTGCCATACGTTACCCTAATGCCATCAAAATTAAGAATGACATGTTCTTTACAAGCATATTCAACAATAGCTGTCTCGCCGTTTGCAACGAAGGCTGTTTGTTCATTATCGCAATCAGCTAAGATGGCTTTATAATTGTTCTTTTTCTCAATAATAAGATCGCCCTTGTAATAAGAAGTATCGCCAATCTTCATGCATAATTCACTGCCATAGTTAGGATTCACAGCTCTTTGAATCATATTATTTAATGCGATAGTTCCATAATCGCCAACATTTTTAGCAGTCAATACCTGAATGTCCGTAACGTCAACTCCGCTATCGTATAATTTCTTATACAGTGACACGGCACTTCTTGGGATATCCTCTTGTGGCATATCAATGAACATATAATCTTTATTGGCACCGAATGACGTTGCTTTTCCCTTCATAGATTTATCAAGATAGGTTTTGCAAAATCTTGTATCGGTAGCAACCTTAGACAAACCGCCTTCATTGTAACGAAACACGGTGGTAAGGGTTGTTGTTGGAATCACGTTGCTCTCCATGAAATCGTGTAACAAGTTACCACAACCGACAGATGGAAGCTGCGCATTATCACCAACTATCAGCAATCTCGTAAATTCAAAGTCAATAGCTTCAAACAAGTGCCGACATAGTGATACATCTGTCATAGAGAACTCATCTACTATTACAACATCATGCTCTAATTTGTTGTATTTATTATATCCCCATCCAGTCTGAGGATTATAGCAAAGACCTCGATGAATCGTTGATGCTTGTCTGTGTGTGAACTCAGACAACACTTTACTGGCTTTCCCTGTCGGCGTAAGAAGAATATAGCGTTTTTTGTTGTCATCAAGCATATTGATGATTGCCTGTGTAGAAAAGCTCTTGCCGCAACCTGCCCCGCCATTAAGGATGCTAATCGAATGCTTGCAAACGTTCTCAACAGCCTTCATCTGCTCATCGGACAACGCAAAGCCTTCTACCATACGATATTTCTCTACATCGTAACCCCATACATCATCGTTCTTAGATACGTTGTGAAGGTTGTCGGCAATTGTCTTAGCAATATATAACTCATCCTCATACGTCTTTTTCAATGCGATAGACATAGACTCTTTACTGTAATAAATCGCATCATCTTGAATCGCATGTGCAAAGTGCTTAACGGAAGAAGGAATGGTTTCAATGCATTGACTGCGAATATCAGCTAGATTAGCCCTAGTATTTCCATTGCTCTCATTCTCTTGAAGCAAGTAGATAATACAAGCAAGACATCTATCTTCACTTGTCTTCACATCATATCCGAAGTCAATAATGCTCTCTTTTTGCAAGTCGAGGATAAGGCTGTCTGCTGTTTTAAAACCAACACCGCTAATCCTAGTAAGTGTTTTATATGGTTCGGTCTTAAGCTTTTCACGTAGTACATCAATATCGGAATACTTGTCGTAGATTTTTTTAAGCATACTAAGAGAGACAGTCCCTTTGAACTCGGCAACAAGGTCTGCAAGCTTGAAGTTCTCGATAATCTTGTTTTTTATTACCTCGAAAGTCTTCTCGCCGATACCATGCAGTTTGCTGATATCCACCTCATCACATCTATCGTTTTTAACAATGTCAATGATATCTGGATACTCTTCGTACAGAACATCAGCCTGGTTTGCAGTAAGAATCTCTTCAAGAAAGATTTTAGTATCTGCTGCCGTAGTAGGCACATTACGCCTGATGTTAGTAACGCGATAGCTGGTGCCATACTTTGATTCTTCTTCTGTTGCTGTTACCTCGTATTCAACACCAATTGTTAAATCTGAGATACCACCGATGATACTGACGTTCCGATATTTGTTCTGCTTGATGTCTGGATACTCATCTTTATCGACATCCATTGCATAAGTCTTAAAATCGGGAGAGGAATAAACGCATCTAGCCGCCCTCCCTTTGAACTCTACTTGTTTATCACTCATCGCATCTATCCCTTCATGCACTCATAGTTCTCTAAGATTGGTTCTGTTTCATCGGTTGACACCCATTTGTTGTCTACCTTTTTCTTCTTATACACATAAGTAAATCCTTCGATTCTCAAGATAGAGAACTCGCCAAATGGGTTTTCCTTGAATATCTTAGACTGTTTAATTCTACTCTTAATCTCTTCACCATCGCAGATTCTACGCAAAACTACATTAGGTCTACATGAATCATACTTGTCATCATACACCGTTACAATGTAGTAATCTTCTGACATGTTTTCATTGATGTAGTCGCTGTATCCCAGATATTCCATGTCTGCCTTGACTTGACTAACGATATCTAATGGCTTGTTTTCTAGTTTACTGCAAAGCTCTTTGATAAGACCCTGATTATCGAGATCGCGCCACTGTGATTTAGTCTCGCGTCCAGCGTACTTCTTCATAAGGAACTCAGACACGCCAAGCTCTTCCATCTTCTTCTTGGCAATAATCTTCGCGTTTGCGAACTTGTTGTAGATGTCTACTACTTCAAGTAGGTATTTGTTGTTGCCAAAGTCAGAGAAGAAGTTGAGCTTAATAAGAATATCTAGCTGCCTAGAGTTCACTGACGTATGTTCGTTGATGTCCTTTAGCAAGTCGATAAATGAGTTGTACTTGTTCTTCGAGAGTTCAAGTAGTTCATCGGCGATTTGACGGTTACAAAACTTGATAGATTCAATACCCTTATAGATACTATTCGTATCTCGGTCGAGGGTATAATCTGCACCAGACTTGCCGAACTTGATTGGTTGAATAGCAATTTTATTGCGTTTCGCATACTGAATAATTTCCAATGATTTATCATCATCTTCTTGATAAATATTCAATGCGGCAGTAACAGTTTCAAGCTTATAATAACAACGCAAATAACCGACTACATATCCCAGAAAACTATATGGAACAGCGTGGTTATTCGAAAAAAGGTATGAACTCGCATCAATAATAACCTGGATAAAACTTTCAATCAGCTTTTCAGATTCTTCTTTTTCTACGTCATACTTATCCTTCATTGTTTTAATGAACCCCTCTTTGATTTTAGGGATAAACTTTTCGGTGCCAGTCTTCTTGGCAAAACCACGGCGAACAATGTCCGCTTCGCCCATCGTATAGCCACAAAAACTATGTAGAAACTCAATTATTTGCTCCTGATATACAAGGTATCCAAGTGTAGGTGCTAAAAATTCATTTAATGCTTCATGTCCGTTATCATGGTATTCACCAGTAGCCAACTCTTCACGATAACTTGCACCTGCTGGTCTAATAGCACCATTAGCCATAGACATCAAATCGATATAAGAAAAGTCTGGGTTTTTTTCTCTAATTTTTGCAATAGTTTCTTCGCTAAATAGCTGCTTAATATAATCGCCAGCATATGATGACTCAAATTGGAATATCATAGTGCAATCATTTTTGATTTCATTCCATACTTTCATATCGTCAAACGAAATATTGTCAGGAGTTATTCTTGGAATGCCAGCCAAATCACATGCTTCATTAATAAGCCCAACACAATCAAGCCCCAATACATCTAACTTAACGAATTGCAAACCATCAATTTCTTTCATATTAATTTGAGAGATCATGTTCTCATTTGATTTTGTGCTGCACAAACCAAACCATTCATCAACTGGATATGGCGATACAACAAGACCTGCTGGATGATTACCAATAGAAACGATAGTGCCTTTTACAATGCCAACATACTTGAACAGTTCTGGGTATTTATTTGTATAAAACTCATCAATACAATCTTTTTTGTTTTCATCTTGATAAACAGCGTTGCTAATTGTTTGTGTTTCATCGACAGTCATGCCTAGCGCTCTACCAACGTCTTTAATAGCGCCTTTCAAAGCAATGGTATTAAATGTAACAATATCGCAGCAATATAAACCTTCTTTACTGAATAGATATTCTCTTACCTTATACCTATCCTTCTTAGACCAGTCTGTATCAACGTCAGCAAGCGACACCCTCTCTTTGTTCATAAAGCGTTCGAAGTTCAAATTGTACTTAATTGAATCAACTTCGGTGATGCCAAGTAAATATGCGATTACACTGCCGCTAACAGATCCACGAGAGTAACCAAATGATACGCCTTGTTTCTTAAGGGCGGATTTATAATCTTCTTCAAGCAAAAGGAAGTCGATGGCTCCATTATGCTTATATGTTTCTAATTCATATTGAATTTTCTTTTTATACTCACCAAAGTTATCGTACTTATCAATCCCCCTATTCTTGATGCCATTCACAATCTTCTTCTTAAGAACCGTTTCAGAATCAGAATACAGCTTTGGATACTTATGCGAGTAATCCAACTTAAATTCTCCAATTGAATCTGCCATCATATTCGTATTTGCAATTGCTTGCATATAAATATCTTTTGGCAGAGCAGCTTGATTTTTGTAAGCGTCAATTAGTTCGTCATAGGTTTTAAATGTTAAATCCCAACCATCTTCATCAGAGAAGAATACGCCTTTTGCTTTCTGTAAAATCTTTCTGCCTTCTACATGCTCATCATTAAGACAGTGAGTGTCTGTGCCAGCAATCAAAGGAATACCAATCTTCTGGTTAATTGCATATAACATCTTATTGTACGTTGCCTGGGCATCGCAGTTATGATGTTGAATCTCAAGATAGCATCTATTCTTATTAGTAATAAGAAATTTCATAAAACGCTGTTTTGCTATATTGCTACCTTTGTTTAGTACGCCACCAATACATGCTGTTGTTACAATAATATTATCGGACGTATCAAACAATTCTTCAAACGTAATGCGCGGCATGTAATAAAAGTGATGGTCATTTCTGTTGAATGACTTAGACACCATCTTGTTCAACTCTTTAACACCATCATAATTCTTTGCGATCAGAACGCAGTGGTAGTTGTCACGATGCTTATTCTCTGCGTCAGTATCTTCAGTAAGATACGCTTCAATTGCATGAATATACTTCATACCAGCTTGTTCAATATACTCTTTTTTATGAACCCATTCAAAGATGCAGCCATGTTCGCTAAACGCCATAGCTTTCATACCAAGAGAAGCAGCATAATCAACGTATTCTTTATATTTTGTGACTGAATCCACGTTGGTGACCCCGTTGCTGAGATCCGAATGCAAGTGATACACAACATAATTATTTTGCATATGCATATACTCCTCAAATACAGATATAGGGGCGAATAAAATCACCCCTTCATTATAGCATATAAGTTTATTAGTAAACCTAAAAAATAAAATCTATTTCTTACTTCTTATTACTTCTTGTTCTTAGACTTCACATTCTTCTTAGGCTTCTTATCCACAGTCTTCTCATTCTCATCACTCTTCTCGGCAACACCTTCACACCTGGGCATCAAGTCTCCAACCCATTTCTTGATAACTTCATAGTAATTACCCTTGTTACCAAGAGCCTTCTTTGCAATAGCCATAGTCAGACCCTTCTCGGCATCAAACTTGTCCTCATAAGCCTTCACGACCGTCTTGGTACCATCTTCCCACCATACGATAGTGGCTGGATCGTGGAAAATAACATTCTTGATATCTGGAATGTGTGGGTTTTCTTCGTTTGATTTCCCTAGAGAGTCAATAAAACTGTCAATAAACTTATCCCATTTTTTCGGGTCAATCATCCAATTATAATCATGGCTAAAAGCTTCGCAATTATGTACCCTAATGCAACCAATATCTTTCATAGATTTCTCACCCATAACAATTTACTCCAATCTTAACTTAACTACTCTTGTTTCTCTTCTGGAACAAATTTCATCGGTTCCATCTCACCATATTTATCATACAGAATCACGTAATCAAGCTCGTCATATTCTGCCAAATATCCCATATCAACTTCAAATTCAACGCTCATAGTTATCTTCTCCATTCTTAATCTCGAATAAGTCTACCAACAGCCATACCAACATAAGCAATAAACCATCCTATGGCACTAGCAAAAATACACTTCAGCACCGTAATACCAACTGTCACACCAGTTAGAGTACCAGCGTCAAAAGCCTGACAAGCTTCGAGAATTGGCTGAATAAACATCAGCCATACACCGACATACAACCCAGCGATGATGCCGATAATCATAACCAAAAGACCAACAACGTTTCTCATAATAGTACCTTTCTTAAAAATGAATTAAACTGTCAATGTACTTTCTGCCTTCATCCTTGAAGACAGGAATATCAGTATCAATATCCCAACGAGTTCTACCGTTATTTAACTTCTTCTTAATACAGCAACTGCCCATCTTCTTATACGTAGGCAAGTCATCCCAATTGATATCCTTCCGATCTAGAAGCATGTCTTTGATTTGGTTGCAAGTCTTATTTTGCAATTCTTTATGAGAGAAGTTTGCTTGACCAACCATCTGAATGCTGTTTCTAATCGCGTCTAGCTGCCTCCAATAAATAAGGTTAGTCACTTCTTCCTTTGGAATATTGAATACTCTTGCATCAAACATTGCGCCTTTTGCACCTGCTGTATTATAGGCGCGATATATGTCATGTTTTTCTTTATCAACTTCTTGACAATTCTCATCATACCAAAAAACTGGACAATTATTTCTCAGCCATTTAAACTGCTGCTTATCAAATTCTTTATTAAACGCCATAGTTGCCATGCTTGCAGCTACACTGCACATCTTCTGCACTTCATAATCAAACCATGCAGAAGTATCAAGCTTCTTGTAGTCTATAAGAATCAATGTGATCTCATCAGACTGAGTATACCCAAGCACGCAACCTTGAATGTTCTCGCAAAGATACTTCATCGTTTCTTGCATAGAAGCTGTTATTACGTTATCAAATGGCTTTTCAAAACCTCTAGTAAAAGTGTGGAATGCCTTGCCATCCAGTCTAATTGCAACTGGTGTTCTACGCATCAGCTTTGTCTTAGGAATATTCTCGTAATACTCCTTCATTCTCTTTCCGAGTTCATCTTTCACTGGCATTTTATACTCCTGTAAGTTGTCTATTATTCGTACTTTGCTTTCAGCCTGGTAAGTTCAGCAAGTTCTTTCTGCTTAATGGCTTCTCGTTCAGCTTCTTGTATGGCTTCAAGCTCCCTCTGTTTTTTCTCCTCAATCTCTTTTAACAATATGGCGTAATCTGTATCATCTAAATCATACTCTTCTACTTCATATGCATTATCAAAATACACACTAGGTTCTGTTTCATTATAGTATTCAGCACAAGCTTCGGCATCTTCTTTATTCATGAAGTATCCAATTGAGAAATCGTTATCGTAATCTGAGAAATGAACAATATAAATACTCATATATACCTCTCAGAATAAAAACATACAACACATACTACAGCCAGTATAATCCAAATTACAAAGATAATATTCGCTACCATATTTAAGACCAATCTACTTCGATAACTACCATAGAAGGCGATTCCCCGTCATACGTAGTTACCATAAATTCTCTTTCACACTTACTCCATTTCACAGAGAACCCATCCTTTTCCAATGCTTCCTTGAAAATATCATATGCATCTCCCCAAACACGTTCAGCAGCATAAAAACTGGTTTTTGTAATACCATCTTGTACGGCAATTCCAAGTGAGCAAAGAAATAATCCAATAAGATGAACAAGATTATTCTCGCTAGGAAGAGTATTTTGCATATAACGAAGTTCTTTTACATCAAGCATATTAAATCATCCAATCTTTCTTCATTCTTACCTACTTCAATCAAAAGAGATTCTGTTTTAAGAAACCATTGTCTCTTACTTTCCAATCAACTTACGCCAATAATCTTCATCACGTTCGCCGTACTCGCCACCATAATGCTTATAAAGAGACTCCATGTGTTTCTTGTAATCATTATAGCTGTTCCAACCAAACTTATAATCACACTGATTCCAAGTCTCATTTACTTTGCGGTAAGCCTTGCCAGAAGGGATGTCCTGACACTTGGAGCTGCGGCGAAGCCTACGATTGAATATCTTCTTCATACCACGGTTGTCTTGGTAGCAAGGAGTTTTCTTATAAGACCGAGACATTTTCACTCCGTTCTCAAAACGATTTAGTTTACATCAAGAAGTATAACCTTTTCTTCTGGTATAACATAATCGATACCATATACTTCACAATATTCATATTCTTCATATGGCTTATCATAAGTCGGTAGACTAACACAAACAGAAGCCTGAACATCGAAGTCTGGATACTTTAGCAACTCTTCTGCTAGTTCTTTAGCTCTCATTTGTTACCTTCCTTATTAGACGAATTAAAGTATATCTAGTCTTGCAAACATTTCTCAAACATCGTGTCGTTTTAACTATGCTTATTACTTATATAGTTACAAACGTAATATAAACGACACGAACGACTTCTTGCAACAGATGTTTTTAACTTAATCTAGTTTGTTTAATCCCTGAAAAATATGCAACGCGAGAGTAAGCAAATCATTTATCTGCTGATCTCTATCGTCTGAATCATAAAGAATGCTTTGCAAAGTATCACAAGCGCTACATGAACCATAAAAAACTCTTACATGCCAATAGTCATATGGTTGCCACTCATCTGCTGGAATTACGAACAGCAACATCCCTTGATAATCACCATCGTCTATTTCATGGATTGCATTTGGATTTGGATCGCCATCATCTTCGTGTATAGCATCAATGACAATGCGAACAATATCACTATAATCAATATCGTCTTTACAAGTATCTAACAAGAACGCTAGAGTTTCTTTAATTTCATTTCTCTTATTGTCGAAGCGCTCAACGAACTTGGTTTCCATTTTGACTCCTTAGAACGGAAAATCTAAAACTTGACTTCATATTCTACAATAGGATCAGCTACATAGCAACACAATTCACAGGCAACTTTTACTGCTTCTTTAGGATTATGTCCTAGATATAGCGCCGCGTTTGCAAAGTCCATTCCAGCTCCGATAGCATCATAATTTTTTATTTCATTTACAAGCAGACTACAGATAGAGAATACCTTGCTGTCATAAACAATGATGTAATCATTTTCAATCTTAGAGTTACCAGTAATATCACTCTTATACTCTGAAAACTCAACCATGAATGCTAGCACGTCTTTTTCAGAACCGCTCGCTGGCTTGTGTGTTTCCGAATAATGATACATCAAACTCTGTTCTTCGCAATAACCAGCGCCACCGATAATCATGTTATTTACTTTTCTTAGCTTGCTAAAGCCACTGTCTGTTCTCTTAGAATCACCACGAGCAACAATTGAATCAGCGGCAATTTTAATTTTATTATCATAAACTTTAACTGCAATGACAGTCATTGACATCATCCGTTAGTCTAAAACACGTTACTTATTCATAGATTTAATGTCGATTATACGCATTATAAAAATTAAAAGTAGTCCAATCGGAAATCCCATAAAAGAAGATACCGATACGCAAATAGCAATGCTCAAATCAAATGTCAATGAGTAAACAACGAGGAAGAAGAATAATGCACAAAGGAGACAAAACCCAAAGATACAGCTAATATCACCCTTAATGAAATACTTTAATGTTCTTCTTCTACTATCAAACTCTTCGAACTTCATCTACTTATTCTTTCTAAACACCCTAAATCTAATTTCGTACTCTCTACTAACTTTGCCCTTATTAATAGCTTCGCCCTTGAACTTTAACACGCCTTTATCTTCACTAATATAAGTTATGCGCTCTTGCATGTTGGGATCTGGATATTGATGAGTCACTTCTCCATATTCGCTGTTAAGATCGTGTCCATGCTCATGAAACACAAAATAAGAAGCGTCTTCGACACTAATATTTACGCCGTATTTCTCCTCCAAGTATTTCAAGTGATCCTTTGTAGCCTGATATTCAAGCCCTGTATCAAACCAGACATAATCTATCTTATTATCTACATCGCATCTAACACATATGTCCATCATCACTATTGATAATCGTATTATTCTTTGGAAGCTTATTTAATATGTCATAAAGCACATCTTTTTTATTTATATCCATAATCAAACACTTCTTATGCAATCTCATCCAGCCAAGATAAGTCAACTTCATCTGTTGAACCATTATTGCATATATTGTTATTAGTTACAACGCCATTTTCAGAATCATTACCAACACCACTGAAGAAATCCATACCTTTCTTCTGCTTCTCTAACTGGTCTAGATAAGCCTTGTATGGAAGAAGCTTTGAGGGTGAGTACCCGCATAATGTAGCATAGTAATACGACTCCTTCTTGACGCTGACTTCATCATCCCAGAATGCTTGGTCGCTACCAGTTTCCTTGTAGTCTTTCTCACGCGCCATAATATCGCGAACATTCGTGGTGATAATGTTAGTCCACTTATCAATAAGCTCTTGCGTTAGAGGAACGTAAACATGGCAATCAGTCATCTTATACTTACAACGAACTTCATCTGGCAACACATCAATGTTATTGGTGTCAATTAGAAGCTTTAGATAATCATCAACTTCTTCCTCCGAATAACCAGCATCCTTCAACCACATCTTTGCATTTGTCTTTAAGCTATCACCGATTTTATAACGTTCTGCAATCTTGGTTTTTACAGCGCCATTCTTTTGCTGATATTCAATGTTACAGAATTTCAAGAAATTCCAACAAATACGCACCTTCTGCAACGGGATTCCAGCTTGAATCAGCCCCATTGCATACACAACAAGCTGTCCAGACTTTTCTTCTGCCGTCTTGCCAGTGTACTTAGAGCTAGTCTTAAAGTCTACGATATGATAGTTGTCATCGCCGTCCTTGAACAGCGCATCTACGTATCCTACGAATACATTGGCTCCAACTTTGGCAATAATAGGCTTTTCAATAAGCAACTTATGTTCATACTTAACATGATTCTTGAAGAAATGCTGTAAGTCCTCGTGATACTTTTTTTTAATACTAGCATCATGTTCAATGTCGTTGCGATCCAACTTTAACTCTGCAATGTCAATAGCTGTAATCCATCCATCCTCGAACTGTTCAACCATATCATCATAAGAAATTTTGCCTTCATAGTATCCGTCCAAGGTATCATGCGCAAGAGAGCCAAGAGTCGTATAGCCACAATCCTGACGATCTTCAGGTTCATGGGTCACATATTTAAGCATGTACTCGTACTTAGATGTCATGAACGTATTCACGCGACTCCATGAATAAATGCGCGACACATTATATTTCTCTTTAATCTTATTAAGTTCTTCTTTTGAAAGTCTAGCCATCAATACACCTCTATCTTATTTAATCATATACAACATCATCAACAACGCGATATACATTGTCACTGCCAGTATACTGCAAGATACCAACACAATGAGGCTCAAACTCTTCAATCATATTTCGCACACAAGCAATAGTATCATCTGCATATTCGAATGCACCGTTCTCAGCAGTGGTAAAATACTTGATACCGTCCTCACAAGTGAACGCACCAGACACATCCCAATCAGAGATAACGAACACGAATGCGTGTCTGCATTCCTCATTCTCAAGAACCATGGTGGCAAATGCAAATGGATTGAACTCACCCTCTTCATCTACGATAATGGGATTTGCGTATCCACCACAACCACACTGACACTTAACTGGCTTAAGAAGATTGACACAATCCTCTGCACCAAGGTCTTCAAGAGTAAGCTTCTTGTAATCTTTCATATATCGCTTCATTGTACTCTCTCCTTATTTATACATCAAACCGATAAGAACTACCCACTTGAACAATTCTAACTCTAAGAATGTCTCATCATTCGAATGGGCGATTCCAATACTTAAAGACCAATGACCTTTCGCAAGCTTCCAATGCTTGATTCCAAATTTATACTTCATAATCATCACCATCAATCTAATCTCTTTGCTATTCTATTAAGTCTTTCTGCAATAGACTCTATATCTTTCTTAATCTGCCGAAGCTCATTTGTCACATCATCGAATACACTTACTGGACGTTGGCAAGGCACAGTGCCTACGAGTTGTACGACAAGAACATCGCTCTTATTGAACCAACCAGTTATATCAGAACTAAGCTTGCGATACCGCACACAATAGCGGTTACGAGAATCACCGATTATCGTATAATACGGGTCATCTTTATAATACTGCCGTAACCCAAAAAGGCTATTAGGGCTATCGTAAATCCTTGCATCGCCAGCATAGATTGTCTTACCAATCATATTGCTTGCATTGTTATCGCTCATGCTATATGCAACCTCCGCATGATCCATATCTGAAATCTTGTTCCCTGAATGCTTCATAGATGGCTGGATACTGGATTTCGTCTGATGTCACTTCTTTTAAATACTCGATATTCTCTTGTATCCAATCGGCTTCGTCAAAACCATCTTCATACGGTTCTTCCATTTCTTCCCAGCCACTTTCGCCGCCAAAGAACCACTCCCAATATTCACCATATGTATCAGCTGGATGTCCTTGGAATGGTATAGAAACATCTACTTCTTCTTCATTATGATACAAAGTCCATTCCCCGCAACACAGACTTGGATAAGACCCAGACCATTCAGCTACCCATTCACTCATCTTTAATCACTTTAGCCTCTCTGAAACAACGTGGACATTCCATGGTGTCTGCACCATTTGATACCTCATACGTCCAATCTACAGCCTTTATTTTACCGCATTCTTGGCAGTCTATATCAACAACAAGAGGATGGTTTGACGGCTTAGCAATATCTATATGCTCCTGAAGCATTTCCATGAAATCCTCTACAGGAGAGTATGTCTCGCCACATACAAACTCCCAGAATCGATCTGTCAAAGGCTTACAATCCTTGCAAGTATAACGACTAAAGAACTCGCCATCATACTTGCCACTCTCATATAAAGCTTCTTTGCCAGATTCAATAGTTCTACCACACAAGAAACATGTATGTGGCTTTCTGGTCTTTACATGTTTACAATCATAGCATTCCATCATAGCTAATCCTCAAACCACATGCACACCTCTTCATCACCTTCAGTGAACTCACCGTTCTCAGTACAGAATCCATACTTTGAGTTGCCAATCTCAGATGGAATCATATTGTATCGGATACATTCATCGCAGCTATGCTCAACCCAGGGGTCTTGCTGATTCCATGGTGCATCTGGATCTGCTTCGTATATAGTATCTGGATAGTTGTCCATTTTAGTCACCTGCTTTGTTATAGCTGTTATAATCATCAATAATCTCTACTAGAGAACGTGGCGTGTAATCCATCCACGGCATCATCACACCGACATTATACATATTACATGTGCCTTCACCGCGCTCTTCCTCTTGAAGACGCTTGAAGTATTCTATCATATGCCATTGCTGAGAGTTATGCGTGTGACCATACAGATGGATATTTCCTCTGAACTGACCGTTAAAGCAAGGTTCTGGGTAATGGCTGAGAATCAACTTCTTACCGTTCTCGATATCGAGTTCCATGTAATCAGAGATGTTAATGAAGCAATACCTGAAATCTTTATTCTTCAGAAACTTCCTATCGTGATTGCCGATAACCAAAACCTTATTGCCATTGAGCTGTTTCAATTTCTCTATCGTCTTAGTTACATTGCAGTGAGAAATATCTCCCAAGATATAAGTTGTATCATCAATGTTTACCACTTTATTCCAGTTGTTGATTATGACTTCATCGTTTTCCTCTGGCGTGGAGAATGGTCTGTTATCAAATGCAAGACAATTCTTATGCCCGAAATGAATATCTGAAATAAACCTATCCATAGTCCGCTACTCCTTGGAATGAATCTTAAAGAAGTTCGTATGGCTACCATAATCAATGTATTTGATATTGTCTTTAACCCATACGCGGTAATAACGCGGTGATACATTCATGCCATCAAGATATTCTTTAACGATATCAAGTGCATCGTCTTCACTGGCAGCATCGCCAATTGGAATTTCTTTGTAGCCGTCATAAAACATCACTATCATAATATGTCTACCTCTCTATACTCTTAAGATACTTGCTATGTTCGCCATCATCATATGTAGTTCTGAACTTCATAAGAAAATTGTATATCTTGTCCTTCGCATCGCATGGAGAATCCTTCTTGTCAAGCAAATCCCATGAATCCTTTACATAACTAACCTTACGGAAGCGATAGAACTTCTCGCACATATATCTGACTTCCTCAATAGGAACATCATTGTCAAGAGCAACGATAACCTCATCAACATCAAGACCCAAGATTATCCTCAACTGTTCATCGCTTAATGTCTTCCCTTGGAGAGCTACACACGTCCCATCATTCAAAGAATGCCGTTTCAACACAGACTTCTCGGATTCAACAATCACAACATATCTCTTTTGCCCAATCTCTTCTTTATTCTCCCAAAGTCCATACAGATTCAAGCTCTTCTGATATGAAGGTGTAATGAAATATTTAGAGACACCAAGCTCTTCATAATTCTCTACTGTTGTACGTTGATTGAACCCAAGCAACGCCCCGTCTAGCCAGGAACGCAGTGGAATCACTACTCGTTTGTGCTTGTATGAATATGCTATCCCGAACTTCTCTCTAGTCCACGGCATCACGCCTTCTCTGAACCAGGAGATATGCAACATAGGAATGTAATCATTTAAGGCTTCATCGCTTATAGCGTGTATCTCGCTTACATCTACTCTTCTCCTTGCGCTTAGGACACGCTTGAATACATTCAGAGGATCGAACTTTTCCTTCTTCTCTTGCTTCTTATATGGATTGTAATCAAGATCAAGAATCTTATGAAGGTATTTGACTGATTCAACAAATGAGCATTGTTTGCTATATTGAACGAGATTGAAGATATCAGAGCCTTCGGGAAACTCATTTTGCCTAGTCCAATTTGTAACCCATAGCTGCGGACAGTTCTTTACGTTGACCGCTCCTGGGTTATCGCCATTATAATTAGAGCAACTGTAGAAATCTTTATTGGAATGGTATTTAATGTTGCCGCAGCCAATCTCTTGAAGCACATATTCTATTTTATTGTTCTCATATATGTACTTCTTCAGAGAAACAGTGTCCATGTAAATACCACTCCTTTCTTAGTTGATTTACTTGTTTAGTATAGCATATAACGTGAGTAATTTATCAGAAATCTTGTGGTACGTTGCACATTCCCAAGTCTTTACAAACATTGGTGCTTAAATCACAACTAGATACAATCTGCTGCCCACCACTAACACCAAATCTATTCTTGCAGATAAACGTAATCATGGGATTGTCTTCCTTCTTTAGCTTAAAAGGAATCTTTGTCTTGCCATTAACACCTTCTGGGCGGTAGCATGTTAGTTCCCTTGAACCGCCTTCGTATTCATCTTCGTAAGGTCTTCTAATACACACGTTGCACGACATTACGTCTACAATTGATTTCGCTTGACCTATCTCGTTATTCGTAAGGTAACGCATCTTCAAGCTGCTTTTGCCAAGCTGATATGTAACAAACAATCCAACGTTCTTAGCAGATGGCTTTACAACATCATAAAGCGCAACCATATCTCGCATCATAGACTTGTAAATTTCATCAGTTTTGGCATCGCAGCTTTCCTTCAGCGTATCGAGAATGAAGACTCGAACTCCGAAAGCGCTTGAATACTTTTTGATAATCTTAATTGCAGTGTTAACAGAATATCGTTCAAGTGGGATAACAGTAAGAATATGCTCGTCCTTCTTTTTGTCCAACCAATCAGCACACCGCTTCAATAGATCAATAGTCTCGCTGTCAAAGTTGCCATCACGAAGAGTACGCTTATGTAGCTCTTCCTTAAAGATGTTGTTGGCTACGAACAGCAAAAGTTCTCTACGAACGCGCCGTTCGTCTTCTTCATTTATCATCATAACAACTCGTTCGCCCTGCTCTATTGCAGATGCAACCACCCAGTTAAAAGCCATATTCGATTTACCTGAGCCAGATGATCCGCCCAACCCGTAGATATGACCATTGAGATTGAATCCACCTACTTCTGCTGTGAGCAAGTCGGCATGATAGAATGGCATACCAACATCGTTACCGTTGTTAAGTTCATCAATGAACTCATACATATCTTCAAACACATTAACGCTTTTGATACCAGAAGAAGAATTTGCAAAGATGTGATTCAGATATGCTTCGTGTTCATTATAGATTTCCTCTTCAGTCATGTCGGCATAATCAGAAAGCCTCTCTTTAACTGGAAAGCCACGCTCACATAAACTAAGAACAGCGCCCCACTTATTCAATTCGGAGACATAACCATCTAGGTTTGCAACATTCACATAGCCAGTAGCAGCAAAGATTGTATCGAACCCACCATACTCAATATACTTGTCTCTAAGGTTGGGGTGTTTCTCAAGATACATACCGACAGTCATCTCATCAAGAACACTCTTATTCTCAGTAACAATGATGTCATGTGCAATCTGCCAATATACTCGCCACACATTACTTGAAAATGATTCTAGCTTTACGCTTACATTATACAACTGCTCTGGATCTTTATATAAAATAGCAACTACATTTGCTTCGGCACTAAGCTTATACTCTCGTACTTTCTTCTTAATGTCTTCTTTTTCTTGTTCAAATGCAGAACGCTTAGTTTTGTTCTTTTCAGCCATATATCAAACAATCCTTTACCATAGGTCGTTTAACTTCTTATTGTTTTCTTTTTCTTTTGCTTTAAACGTGCTTACATAGTTAGACGCATAGGATATATCGCAGCTCTCAGCTTCCTCCCTTGCCCTCTCAGCATCTTTCATTCTCATATATACATCATTAAGATTGCCTTCGACAATCTTCATAACATAGTTGAACTTATGCGACTCATCCCTAAAAGACACACTTCCCAAAGCACGTTGAATATCTGGCATAGAATACTTGAACGCATTAAGTACAACATCATAAGAATAGTTAGCCATATCCTTAGTAGAGCCGTTGGCAATGAACTTGCCGTTCAACATACCCTTAAGGCGAAGAACCATCTTGCTTGGCAAAGCCTGGTTTGAATCGTATCGCATTACCTTTGTGCGTACATACTCATATAAACTATCCCAAGCTTCTCGTTCTTCTTTTGTCATGCGCTTTCTAGGTGTCTTGCCCACGATCAAACCTCCTTTATCTACACGTCTACCCGCAGTATGTTTCAACCACGGGTAGTCTTTCAAACTTATGTTTAACTAAGCGCGAGCAGCTTCTTCTTTTGCAGCAGCTTCCTTAGCCTGGATAATCTTATAATAGAGCTTTCGCATGATGCCATGACCCCATTCATTTCGCCCGTTATGAGCCATGACGTTGTAACGATACTCCATAGATTCGATTGATTCCTTCATATTCATACCTTTCTTTGACATCTGTTGTTTATTCAACACATGTTGTCTTACTGAAGAGTAAGAGCGAGAATAGCCTTTGCATCCTCGATATCGGAAATCTCAGTGGGCTTAGCATATCCGCGCTTCTTGATTTCAGCCATCACTGGTTTGATTTTGTCGATCTCAGACTTGTTCTCTGTGAAGAAATTTACGATCTCAGAGATTACTTCGTCTACAGCAGCCTTGGACTTAGCAGCCTTCTCTTGCTCTGCTACTCGCTTCTCAAGTTCCTTTTCCTGTTTAGCGTTTTCTTTTTCGCGTTCCTTAACAGACTTACCACTCTTCTCGACTTCTGCCTTAAGAGCATCTGTAAGTGCCTTAATAAACTCGTCTGGGTCAAAGTCAATCTCTTCTACAATTTGAGACATACGACCGCCGCTATCAACGCAATAGTTTGAATCTCGGAACTTAATCTTACGTGCTTCGGAAGTTACTTTATTAACAACTTCGTCTTTGCCAGTAACAGCATTCTTCTTACCAGTGCGCTCCTTGGTGATTTCTCGGTCAATATATGCAATGCCAATCAAATCAATGTTCTTCTTAATCTGATTGAAGTAACGCTGAGACACATCTGACGTAATCTGCTGATAAGTCTCAAGCGTAATCGGATCTGTAACTGTAGTTTGACGTACGTGACCAATCAGAGAGAATGCAACACCGACTTCGCGAAGGCGGAACCATTGTTCTTGAAGCAAATCAAGCGCTTTATCTTGACCCTTTTGAAATCCTCCCCAGGCGGCATTGATCGCCGTTGTACGTTTAGTCGGGTTCTCCTTATTCCAAAGTCTCACACTTTCCTGCTCTGCGAGCTGTATTGCATTATCAATAGTGTCGATAAAGACAACCTTCAGATCTGGATAATCACTAGCTTTGTTCTCAACAATATCATCGATGATTTCCACAAACGTATCCCAGTCTGGAACATCTTCATACACAATATCTTCAATATACTTTGCACCGTTCTCACGATACATCTCAAGGAACAGATATCCATCCTCGCCAACAAGCTTTTCAGCCACATCTTTGCAAATCGTGGTCTTGCCAATTTTCGGAAGACCCAATAGACATAGATTGGCATCAAGTGGATTAAGCGAGACATGATTCTTTTTACCAAACTTACCCATTAACTACACCCTTTCTAAGATGTTTCTTTCAATAGAGCGGGAGAGAATTAACCCTCCCACTTAGCATATAACGTTAGTAATTAAATACTAGAGTTCGTCAAGCCAACTCATGTCCGAGTCACCGCCAGAGGATTCATTAGAAGACTTATCCTCATCAAAAGGTGGTTCCTCTTCATCATCCTCAGCGGCACCAGTATCAATGATAAGCTCATCTTCAGTGTACTTATCATCAAACACCTGGATAACAGGAGTCTTATCATCGCCTACCAATTTAATATGAGGCTTCTTCAACAGCATACGGCGCTCACGGGAGCCATTTGCGCTGCACTTCTGAAGTGCCTCATCCTTGCTGTAAACGCCAATCTCAACAAGATCCTTGATATCATCTGGTACGTCCTCCCAGGACGTTTGAACTACAGCGCCGCCCTCAACAAACTCACCTTCAAACGTTACCTGACGAACATTCTTCTTAACCTTGAACAGCTTCTCATAAATCTTCTTGCAAGTATCAGGCTTAGTCAGATCCATTGGGAACTCAAAGGTGACATTGTAAGGATATTGACCCCTAATCTCAACACCATTCAGTTCTTTGAGATAATCAAGAACACGAGCATTCACATACATAACACCCTTGTCCTTGTCAACGTCCTTCAAGCTTGCAGAATCCTTGTCGAGAAGAACAGACTGTGTGAATCGGGCAACATACTTGGAAGAATCATCAACATTGCTCAGTACAATGCTCTGGATTGTCTTGCGTACCTGAACATTATCATTGTAAATACTGTACTGCAAGCGACCACGGACGTTGACTACCATGCCATCTTCGAGATGTTCCTGAGCATATGCAATTGCATCATATGCGCTAAGGAAGTTCTTATAGTATGTCTTGCCAGTAGTAGTCTTCTCAAGACCAACGGTGATAAAACACAAATCACCTACTGACTCAAGCACTTCATCATTTAGGCGATCTTCCCAATCTACCGTGAAAGTCTGCCCAAAGTCATCGTTGCCATTTTCATCCTTGCCATGTACGTAGATGATGTTCTCTCGGTCTTCGCTATAACCCCCCATGAGATCGGCGAAAACTGTCCCGAACTTCTCGCCGCAGTCAATGCCGAGATTCATAGAATTGTAAATCCAGGATGACTTGTTGCTATGCTCATCAATCTTAAAGGTGTAATCATTAACCTTTGCTTCACCAATGAGGGTAAAGTTGGAAACCCAGTCAGACTTTGTAATCACATTCTTTTCATTTGCCATTTACCATACCTCCGTAATTAGATTATTTGATTCATTTTTACGTTCATACTTAAACTATCAAATAGTTTCTCCTTTAACATATAACCTTATTAGCAATAAGATTATACACCATATTTAAACTGCTGCAAACAGCAAATTAAGAATAAATATCTTCATCAGTCCCATGCATAGGTTCTACCCAATCATATGTATTCTTTCCCATAACATTGAATACCTTGTCAAGATAATACTCATCATTGATGTTGAAACCATACTTCCAAACGATATCCTTAGCAGGATCATCAACAGGAGACACGCCGATCAGACTAGTAGTACCAGCGTCTACCTCAATAATATTATATGACTTGATGCTCTCAAATACACCTTCATCAGATTCAAATTCAGTAGTAACCTGAAGCTTACCGACTCGCATAACAATATCCTTTCTATATTAATTCAAATAGCAAGCAGCCACATGATCTACAAGTTCTTCTATATCGTCGCAGATACGATTGCAGCATACCTCTAACCACGGGTGAAGCTTACGCTTGTTCTCATTAAGACCAATGATGGGAATGCGCAGCTCTTTCGCTAACATCAGCTCCATTGCTGAGCCAATAGAATTAGGAGCATTGAAGTTCACAATAATCAAATCAGATCTGCGTAGATTATAGGTATCAAACTCGAAATGTTCATTCTCGGTCTTGTGATAATCCTCATCTACATTGTAGTACAAGCATGGATTAAAGAACTCTGGCTTCACCCTAGTTCCATACCTGAACTCAGTCAGCTCCTTCTCAACTTCTTTTCGCCAAGCCCATTGCTGCTTCTGGGTAAGACCACTCATTCCACCACTAAGAAAAATTTTACATACTTCCATTAAGCAACACTCCTCACCTTGTCAAACATTTCCTTAATATCATCTGTAAGCTCCCAACGCTCTGTAGACGTAGAACTCTTGGCAAACTTTCTTTCAACAGCATCGATATACATAGTAAATGCGCCATCGTCTCCCATATAAAAAGACTTCCATTTATCTTCACTCATAAAACGCTTAGGATCAAGCTGCTTGATTGCTAGATTATCGAAGCTCACGCAGTCGAACCAACCATTGCTGACAATCGTTGGCAACGCTTCATATAGTTCAGACTTATCGTGTTCGATATCATCTCCGATAATATTATATAGATCCTTGCCACGCCTAAATTCTTTGTATCCAAGAATAAGAATCTTAAGGTTGTTATTTGCAAGGCTCTCTAGCTCAGATACTGATACAACGCCATTGATAACGTGAATTACCGCATTGGGAAACTCTTTGATAACCTCGATGAATTCATCATCTACATAATTAAGAGAAACACCAAGCCCATAAATCAACTTATCTTCAACAAGATACTTAAGAAAATCACTGTTAGCCATGAAGTCGTTTTGATGGACGGTCATATTTGCAATGAGCTTACGTTCTTTAAGACCTTCAAGAAACGGAATCAAGTCTGGATGAAGAAGTACGTTCCCACCGCCAATTGCAATTTCGCTATATGGCAACATGGTATCTAAGAACGGAAGATTAAGAATGTCTCCATGCTTGCCATCGCAGGTTGAATTCTCGTGGCAAAAACTACAGCCTCTAAAGCAACGGTTAGTAATCTTAAGATCAATCGATTCTGGTTTTTCTGGCTCAAAGAAATCAAGATCATTGTAACGAATCTTGGAACCGTCAACCAGCATCGCCACACGGTAATTTCCGTTCTTGTACTTACCAAGGGTTTTCATCTTATCTCCCATCAATCATGTCCGTATTGTCCAAAGGCAACAATATTGTCACCGTGTTCCGTAGTGCAGTGTTTTACATAGCTTTCAAGATAGCTATCATACAAAAACTTCTCATACGAATAAATACTATATTCATCAGCGAACAACTCGTCAAGTTCTTCTTCTGACATTTCATATGGATTACTCTCAGGAAGATAATCACTCGTCATTACAAGCGAAATAGCTTCGTCTTTTGTAATAAATGTATTGTCCTTAATTGGATTGGTGCTATTATACCACCATCCATCATTAAAGTAAGTGTCCCCGTTTTTCCATTCATTGAACTCAGATTGCGGAACAATTGTAATTGAATGGGTTGAACTAGAATTCGTTTCAAAAACACCTTGACGTACTTGTAGCATAGCATTCTCCTAGTTAGTTTCCCTTATAAAAATATTCATAGTTCTCAATGTCGTGGTATGGGTTCGGAACATACTTATCAAGATCGTAATCGTAATAATCCTCATCACAAATATCACAACCGCTCGGTTGCGGATCTTGATTATCGTTGCCAGTATACACAATACCACCAGACAAATAACGCAGAAACGCCTCTCCGTCATTTAAAATATATTCAATAAACTCACGTAGCTCATACCCATGGTCAATATAACCTTGTTCATACGAAAGACGATTGTATTCGTCATACTTAGGTTTTTCAAAAGTAAAGCTAATATCATTGTTGACAAGGAAGTTGGCAATATCATTAATAAGCTCTTGAGCTTCATCCTTTTTGTATGCACACAGAATGCCAGTATACAAATACGATGCTGGATCAGCTTCGTCATTCTCCCATCCATATTCGCCAATACGGAAATCGACATGATTGATGATCTTATCACACTTCTTTGGAATGCAAATCGAGTGGGTACTAGATGAATTAGTCTCAAAGACTCCTTGCCTAACTTGAATCATCGTCTTACCTTTCTTCAAACATTTCCTGAATCGTCATTCTCATAACGTTCCAGCTTTTCTTCTTCTCTAGAACAACGTCTAGACGCAACGTAACAAGCATAACATAAGGCAACAGATGTAATCCCAAGAATTACGAGTAGTGTAATTATCACATAAGACATCCACAACTCTCCCTTGCTATTATTCTTTTAATTCGCTTTCCTCAATCACTTCTGCTTCTACAACTTCAACATCATCTGTTCCAACAGAAGCAACATCATCGGCAACAACCTCTTCGGGTTCCTCTACGATTTCAGGTGCTTCAATCTCTTCTTTGATACCTTCGAAGACATTGCCTACAATCTTCAGTTCTTCAATAAAATCATCTTCAATAAGATAGTATGTGCCGTCCATATTCTCTGGCTTATCATCCTCGTCAAACAGAACGAACTGTGCATGAGACGGAACGTAAGCTACAGTCATATAACAAACTTTACCATCATCCTTTACACCGCCAAGGATGTCTCCTTCATACACCTCGGTTCCAGTCTCGTCATGCATACCCAAAGACCTATGGTAAACATATCGTTCATCATCACGAACACGCTTCAGCTTGCTGCCTAATCGCTTTTCAGAATACGTGTATAAATCCTCGTAGCATGACAGGTAGAAACCGTCTGGATCACACCATTCCTTCTTCTTGGTATCCCATACTCGCAACATATCTATTCCTCCTTAATGCGCCGCTTTATCTGCTTCATGTAATTTCATCACTTCGTCATATAACGTATCTCCCCACAATTTTCTGTATTTGTTGCACAATCTTTCTTTGTTGTGACCTTGCTCACGTTCCCAATAATATGGCTGCATATGTAGATTTACCAAAACAGAAACGTCAAGTATATTGGCTCTTATTGAATGCAGTCCATCGTTTTCGACTGGACAATCAAAGAACAAGGCTTCATATGCTCCAACATTTTCATGTCTATAGTAATGCGCTTCATCTGTTGGTTTTCCATTGGCATTTTTAAAATTTTTAACGTATAGTTTGCCACAATCGTGAATACATGCCGCGATAATCAAACTCAACAGTGAGCTTACTGCATAAGGGTGGCTTCCCTTGTCTATATAACTAGCGGTCTTAAAGCAATGTTCTCCAAGTGACAACGTATGATGTGAATTATCTTGATTGAATGAAGCATATGCCAGCATAAACGTAAGTGGATTTTCAAATATAATATTGTCACAATAATGTACGTCTATTTTATCCCATCCTTCAAACCAATAAGGAGTATTCCATTGCTCACGCATTCTATGTATTGCATAAGTCGGTACTTTTCTATTTCTCTTATTGTTATAATAAATGCATTTCAAAAATTGCGTTGCTATAACAATACATTCCTTGACGCAATCAATTTTATTTAACTCTTGCAAAAACGCCCTGCGTCTTTTACTAGAGATATTACATGCATCATAAATAGCATTGCCGCCAGACTTTAAACAGTTCTTAATTCGCTTATGAAGTTCGTTAAACACCTCAACATTATGAGCCTGGTCGTTGATGTCTCCAAACATTTCTTTACGTAATTCATCAGAGCTAAATACAGTAGCGTTGGTTTCTTTTGCCAACTGATATGAATAGGTAGACTTGCCGCTTCCAGGCAAGCCTACCATCATCGTCAGCACTGGCTTCGTGCTGTTCACTATTTAGTCCTTCTTCTTTAAGAGAAACTTACGGCTAACAGACTTGAACGACTGCTTTCCATCTAAACTACGATAAACAAAACCTTCGCGTCTAGTCTGCTTATTGATTGTACTCATGCCATCAGCAGACTCTTTGAACTCCTCGAAATCTTCACGGTCTGGCAAGATATAATTCTCATCAATGATAGGCACAAACGGAATATCGTACTTATCAAGGATGTTCTTTGCTTCGAGAGAACCAAGTCGCTCACCATTGAACACAAGATTAAACGCTGCAAACCTGCGTTCATCTAACTTGTATGGATTGCCTTGAACCTTTTCGCCGTAAGTCTCGCCTTGAAGAACAACACGGTCTACATTATACTCATTGGCGATGCTCTTCAGCGCATCCTCAATATTGTACTTAAAAGCCATCTCCCAGTAGACATTCTCGCAATCAAAGTATGTATCTTGATTCATATCTACCTGACGCACATTGCGTGAACATACGCCGAACTCTGGCTTACGCTTCGACTTTGCATAGTCAATAAAGAACGTAGACGAGGTGCCGTCCAATTTTTCGGTTACTACATAAGGATTCTTGTCTTCAAATACCCACATAGTATTTTCGCAATTATGAGTAAGGATGTTGTTGGCAAAGAAGTTATGATTATCTGCAACCTCAATATCATACAGGCTACGATAATGCTTGCGTCCATCATACTTCTTTACCGCGCTAATATGTACTGGAATAAGCATTTCCTTACGCTCAAACTTCATATCATCAAGTAGGCAAGGAAGATTTTCATACTCAACTAAAGTCTTATATTTCATGCAGGTAGGAATATAATCTTTAATCAAATCAAGAAATACCTTTGTGCCTTCAACTGTAATATAAATGCTCCAATACTTATTCTTTTCACACCTTAAAGTTGCTTCAACACCAAACTTATCGCGTAGCATATTAATCAAAATAAGATTCTCATCTTTACTATACGCACATGTTGAAATTTGAATAGACGGACTCTCCTTATCATTTTCGTTGCGATGCCTAATTGTACCATCGTCTAGATACCAAAATGCTAGTGACAGTGGTGTAAACTTATCTACCATTTGTTTAGTAATAACTTTTCTTCCATCAATATAACAATCGTGTAATACATGATTAGCAATATTTACATCCATCGCTAAATGACCAGCATATACAGCATTATCGCAATATCCACTCTTACCCTTATGAATACGGAGGTTGTCTTTGCCAAAAATACTTTGCTTTAATTTGAGATAATCAAGTTGTGCCTCACCTTGAGTCGTACTAATTCGAATATTATTAGAATTGCAACGTTTATCATCCATGATAGATGAATCGCCAAGTAGCATTCCATAAATAATTGGAATAACGTCATCTCCATAACATGTTAATGGCATCATAATCGTATCGTTTACACGCAAGTATTTTGCTTCAACATAATTGCTGTTTGTAAAAAACTTATGATCCATAGTACAAAGAATACGGTTCTTTCTAAAAGAATTACCACGATACGGATATTCAATCTCGATCAACTCTTCATTGTTATCATACTTTTGATATGAATTAATTGATTTATATTCAATCTCGCCAGTATCAATATTGTAAGACTTAACTTTTACATTGAGTTTTTTGTTGACAATATCTGCAATTCTTAACACGCCATGGTCTGTTAGGATTTTCGTATCACCGATTAAACACCTGTCTTCATCGGTTTTCTTAATCCACTCAGGAAACTTCTTGGGGTTATCATTCTTATTGCCGAAGAATGCGAACAACAACTTACGACCCCATAGACGTTTCATCAGCCATTTCCACCAACGCTTTTCAGCAAGCTTCTTATTACGCGCAGCCATGTTGTCGTACTTTGCATTCGGATTGGTCTTAGCTTTACGTACATTGTCTTCTACGACTGAGTATGTAATGCCAAGTGTCTTGGTTACATCAGTGTGAATCTCATAATTACCTTCTGGAAGAATACTCATAGGTAGGAGCAATCCTTGGCTGATAACTTTAAACTTACCAAGTCGATAGGTTTTCACCTTGAACTTCTTAGGACGCAAGAACTCAGACCATTCTTTCTCTGGCAGCTTGGAATCAATCTCACAGAAGACCGCCATATCACCAGGCTTATACTCCTGCTTGCGAATAATTACACACCAGCCACCTACATGAGCAAGCTCAATATTATCTGCGCCTTCAATGGGCGTGATGCTATCAATCGTCACAGTATAAGCCAGCGCTCGTTCACCGTTAATAAGCATATGATTTTACCTTTCTTAGCATATATCCTTAGTTGTTTACAAGAATCTTGATTTGCCTATCCATTTCGCCCACAACCTCATCAATCTCTTCCTTTGTGATGCCAACAGGAAAAGTGATACGAATAGAATTGTAAGCATCATCGCCAAGTCCGATTGCGCTAAGAACAGGTGACGGCTCAATAGACTTGGAGTTGCAAGCACTTCCCGTACTGATATACACATCACATAAATCCATGCAGTACAGCATAGACTCACCGTTAAGACCATGCGGTAAAGTCACATTGATGTTGTTGGGCAACCTATTCTCACGAGAACCATTAAGCTTGCAACCGATACTCTCTAGTTTGTCGATAAAATAATCTCGTGTGTATGCAATTCTCTGACACATATCAGGCTTTGCATATCGCTCAATAAGCTCAACAGCCTTAGCCATACCGATGATATAAGGAACATTCTCGGTTCCACCACGCATACCATCCATCTGACTACCATAGATAAGAGGGTTGATTTCAGTACCGTTGCGCTTGTAAAGAATGCCAATACCTTTTGGCGCTCCAATCTTATGCCCACTTGCACTAAGTATATCGATACCCATATCCTCTACATCAATTGGAATATGCCCGAAAGCTTGCACTGCATCAGTATGGAAGATTGCGCCATATGAATGAATGATCTCAGAAAGCTTCTTGATATCTTGAATAGTGCCGATCTCATTGTTTGCCATTCCAATAGACACTAGAACATTACTAGGTTTAGTCTCTTTAGTCATGCACTTAAGAGCTTCTTCTAGCTCTTCGATATCAACGTTGCCATACTCATCAACACCAACATACCAAACAAGACATGGCAGCATATTCATCATTGCAGTGCATTCCATAATAGAATGATGCTCGATGTTTGTAGTGATGATGCAAGGTAGTTCCTCGATTGCAGAACGATGTGTTACGAAACCTTGAATAGCCCAACAGTTGCTTTCACTACCACCAGATGTAAAGAACACTTCATCTTCTTCTGCATTGATAAAATCAGCAACAGTCTTACGCGCCTTTGAAACATCCTTAGAGACATCAGAAGCCCAGCTGTATAGCGAAGAAGGGTTATGCCATTTCTCAGATAGATACGGCATCATAGCACTGATTACTTCTGGGCTTGGCTTAGTGGTAGCAGCTTCATCTAGATAGATACTCATATAGACTCCTAATTACTTGCGGATATAGCCAGCATAGATTTCATAGAAATCATCGAAGTCATCCATAGAGTCGAAATCGTGGTACTTAGCTTCGTAATCATAATTTACGCGTTCATAATCGCTAGACAAATCATCTTCGTCTTCATTATAACTATTCAGACTAAGAGCTTCTTGAAGCAGATAGCCTTCAAGTTCATAGAGCTTATCGACAATCTTATCAATGCAAATCTCTGCACCATAGTCTTCATCATAGTTGTTCGGATCAACACAGGCAGATGATTCTACAATTACAAAGCCACTTGGAAGCTTGCACGACACAATAGTACACTTATCGAAAACTGTGGTCACGATAATTTCTGACTTGTCTAGAATGTCATAAATATAATCCCTTGTAATACGAATATTACTGCGACCATCATAACAATCGTCACAGCATTCACAACAACTATACTTCTTGTTCTTGTTCGTTTCCATAGACATACATTCCTTTCAAACTATTTTTCTGCGTTGGCTGCTGCTTCCTAGTTTATGAGGTGCGCACCTTCATAACGTGTTCACTAGCCATTTAACAGCCATATCCTAAGACTGCACCAACATTATACCTAATTCAATTGAAGATAGTTATATCCATCATCATCAGTATAATAGATTTTCTTTATGCCTAAGTCCTTTATAAGATTCATGCAAGCTGGACATGGTTTTGAGTTCCCGTATCCAAATTGCTTGCCAGGACAAACGCGATATACAAACACTTTGGCTTTCGAAAAATCAACTTCAATACCAGTTGTATATGGAATAGCTCCTATTGCAATAACTTCTGCATGAGCATAGTCTTTAACAAACTCGCCTTCTGTATTATTAAAATTTCGATAACGATTGTATTTCTTCTGCATAGGATGAGTCTTATCTTGATTGTGACCTCTGCCGATAATCTTGTGTTTATAAGTTATAACACAGCCAACTTTAACTTGCTTGTATGTTCCTTTCTTAGCTTCTTTATGAGCCTCATTGAACATACGCATTTCAAAATTAGAGAACTTCACCGTTAACTCTTTCCTGTTATAACTTATAAACACATAATCGCTTTCGCATTAAGCTTTCACAGACTCATCTGCTACTAGCACACAGTCGCAACTGCTGTCTTTCATTGTCACCCGAAGGCTCCAAGGCAATTATATTTTACATCAACTACTTATCAGTTGAAACGATTGGACTGCTTCCTTCTGGAACAACCACAAGATTTCCATTTTCACCAATGCTCTTGAGGGTTTCAACATACTGCTTCTGAATAACCTTATCAGTTAGAGACTTCTCAAGGATTGCATTTGCTTCAGCTTCACCCTTAGCGGTAGTTACCTTAGTTTGTGCTTCTACTTCGGCAACCTTCTGGTTGTTTTCAGCGGTCGCTTTAGCAACCTCTGCTGCCGTAGCTTCGCTATACTTATCGATGATAGACTGAGGATACACTACATTCTGAATAGAAACTTGCTCTACAACAAGACCGTAATCCTTCCACTTGTTAGTCAATGCTTCCTGTACTGCCGAAGTAAAATCACCGCGAGTAGTAAGAATACTGATAGTATCGAACTTTCCACTTACCTCACGAGGAATGGCGCGGATATCGACTGCGCAAATTGACTTTACAAAGTTTTCCTGCGTACCATAGTCAGCATAAAGTCGCTCTGTTGCTTCTGGGTCAAGAGAATAGTTTACTTGGATATCAATCGTAGCAGACGTGCCTGACGAGTCGTTGATAGTTACAGCAGAGCCATTTGCAGAACCACCTTCAAATTGATCTTTCTCACTATCACCCATGAAAGATAGAATGTTGTTTCGCACATCATAGGTAATCATATCTTGCCAAGGAGCTTTTACATGAAAACCAGCTTCTGTGCTAACACCACCAAGAGAACCGCCAAAGTTACGAATTACCTTTACCTCACCAATATCCTGAGAGTAGATACAAGATATTGCACCAAAGAGGATTGCAAAAGCAAAAAATGCTGAAGCAACAATAGTAGCAAAACGCTTATTCGCTCTTGCGTTACGAACATCATTCTCGTTCGTTTTTGGATCACCCCACGCATCTTTACCAGTCTCAACTAGCTCTGGTACCTTCATTCGAATAGCGAAGATGATAGCTGGGATCGCAATAAGAAGTGCAATAATCCCGATAACAAATGTTACTATACCAATTCCTTTCTTTACTTTTCCTTCAAACTATGCCGAAAGGTTCCCAAGACTCTTTCAGAGGGCTTTCATATTTCGGTGCCGAAAGCTAAGCACAGGCTGTCTTGGCAGCTCAACTTTATATCAACATGCTAAGGCATGAGTGATATTGCTGTTTAGGGGATGTTTCCATTACACCACAAAGATTTCGAGAAATAACATACTCTAAATACATGGATATTTTGTTTCTGTCTAGTCTTATCTTCGGTAGGATTCGAACCTACAACCGTTCACTTTCAGC